>TBL_comb48_EPIDRAFT_1000863_pt1 | contig 23291 bp, 30 predicted proteins | sample TroBogEpilimnion_37_FD_10681 | JGI IMG/M metagenome (IMG submission 10681) | reverse complement strand
AGCCCATCCGACATTTAGGCTTTGTGTATTCAAAGAGCGGAAGTAAAGGGGAGAAAAATGAGGGCTTGTTATTTGTAAGTGTAGCTCGACCTTGCTACTGGAGACAGTATAGCAAAGGTTAATACGCCTGTCAAACGCCAATATAGTGATATTGTGGATATCTCAAATATACCCTTACTTTCTACCCTCTCTCATCTTTCTAATACGATCTGCTTTTTGTTCAAGACTAAGACTATTCCAAGAACTTTTACCTGCTTTTGATGCACTAGCTTTTCGCTGTTCTGGAGTAAGAGACTTATTGTGATTAATGATATTCAGCTTCACCTTTTCGATCCATTTTGGTTTTTTAGTCATATTGAGGCTAGTCTAACGCTATTCTGCTGAAAAGTCAATTTCAGGTAATACTTTTAATGTTTTTACTGCAAACTCTACTAGAATCAAAGTTTTCTTGTAATGATGTGACCTGCGAAATATTCGCTTATTATTTGTACTGTCTTTCTCACCAAGTTTTTTAAGCCATAATTTATACCCAGCTTTATTTTGTCGAAACCTAATTGACTTCTGATGATCACTACAATGGATTTTATGGGCAGATAGTATAAGCATAGAAATTTCACGTTTGGTCATTCTGGAGATGAACCTTTAGGCATATCAACTCCTCGAAAAATAGTACAGGAACATTTCTTAACTATTGGATTAGGAGATCCATTTTTTAGTTTTTTGTCTTGAATTGTGTAACCTTTCTTATCACAAAAATTACATTCAGATATTTGTTTTTGTATTTTTTCTTCAAGATTTAATATTTTACCTTGATCACTTTGATTAAAATAAAGTTTAGTTTCTTCATCTTGCTCTTTTTGTAAATCACGAGTTATTGCAAGTATTGCTTGGCCTCTAAAAATACCACACTCAAGTTTAACCATTTCATTTGTCTTCATTGCTTCAACAATACGAGATATATCCTTTTTTTCGATAGAAAATTCCTCAATGCCAACTTTAATTTTATAATATTTAATCATAATATTTTTGTTTCTTTCTTCTGGCTAAATGAATTAGATCGGTTAATCCAAGTTGTTAATCTACGTTTTATCTCAAAAGTAGGTTCTTGTTGCCACCTAACACGAGTACCTGATTTGTTTGGTTCAGTCCAATAAAGAATAAATTTATCAAATTCATATGTAGGAATATGATCATTAGTGAATAAAGCGAGCATTTCTTCGTATATTTTACCTTTGTTAAAGAAATCTTTTGCTATTTGAGAGGGCGTGTCCTCTCTCTTATCTATTCTATTCTCTTCTATTCTATTCTCTTCTAGCGTTATCTTTGCGTTATCATCTTGTTTCTTTTGTCTATATTTTTTAACTCTTTCATAAGAAGTAAGGCTTGTTTCTTGTCTTTTTTTCCAGTTCAAAACTGTTATCATTCCGTTATCATTTGCTATCATTTGGAGATTTTCAAGTTTTTTAAGTACTCCTACTGTTCTATCCCAACAATCATCAGTTACAGATAAACCAGCCTGAAACATAAGTTGTTGTTCATTCATAAATGTTATCATTCCGTTATCATTGACACTTGAATAACAAAGTAATGTAATCCAACAACTTCTTTCTTCGGAAGTTAGAGAAAGCATCTTTGGATCACTTAAATAATCCTGCCCATAAAATTTAAACCACTTCATGTTTGTTTTCTTTAGCAGCTTTTAATCTCAAGTACTGTCGACGAGATGCGTTCTTCACCATTGCTTGATATTTTTTGTCTGAATAGTATTTTTTAAGCATTTCAATGTTGTAGCATTCTCTACAATTTGGTCTTCTAGTATGTTCTCCATTTTTTAATATTTTACTCGAATTAATAGTAAACTCATTTCGCTTTTTTGGTAAACAACAATCACGACATATTTTTATTTTTTTAATCATGTAATATATTTTAGCAATCTTTTATCAAAACACAATGGGGATAACTAACGCTAGTTGTCCACAGTGACAAATTACAACACACGAGTATAATTAAATGGTGATTCTTTCTCAAAGACAAAAGTTATGGTTGCAAACTCGTGGAGGTAGAACAATCCAAGACGTATTTTACATCGCTACTAAACCATTTATTTTTATGAGAAGAAGTTTACCTACTAATAAACAAAAAAGAATTGATATACCAATTCGATTACCTGATGATTGTGAAATCAATATGGAATATCAGAAAACAAAACATGGAAATTATAGGATATGTCAGTTTAAAAAGAAGTTGCATTTAAAAAATAAACATTTATAATTATACATATGCGAAAATCTACAGTAGTTCTTGGAGCATTAGTAGTTGGAACAATTACATGGATTTCCTTTCAAGGATTACCATCTCATACCCTTCCGCCTCAAGGTTGGGGAGTAATAAATCCTAATATTACACAAGAAAATATTTCTCAAAACATTTGTAATCCTCACTGGTCTACAAAGTCTATTCGACCATCCGTTTCTTATACAAATAATATCAAATCTCAATACTTATCTGATCCACAATGGAACTATACAGATAAAAATATGGGTGATTATGAACTTGATCACGTTATATCTTTAGAATTAGGTGGTTCACCTGCAGACCCTAAAAATCTATATCCAGAGCCATATAATAATACAATGAATGATATTGATTACGGAGCGCACTCGAAAGATAAAGTTGAAAATTATCTACATAAGCAGGTATGTAATGGGGAAATAACACTTGCCGAAGCGCAAAAAGAAATTAGCACTAATTGGGTACTTGTATATCAAAAAATTAATAATATTCAAGTTTCAGAGAGTGATTCAGATAATTAAAAATTAAACTTAAACGAACATGATCAAAAAAAGAATTAGTAAAATTGGTATTCCAGCTCGTGAAGCTCTCGTCAAAGGTGCAGATTATATGGCAAATGCAGTTAAACTCACACTTGGGCCTTATGGTCTTAATTTTGCTATGGAAAAGAACAATGAAATTACAAGTGATGGCGTAACCGTTGCTCGTGAAATTGCTTCTGGATGTATTCATGATGAAATAGAAGCTCGTGGTGCTCGTATGCTCCTTGAAGCCGCTACAAAGACCGAAGAACGATGTTTCGATGCCACAACAACAGCTACTATCCTTGCTCAAGAAATTACTGCAGAAGCTATTAAAAATCTGCCTAGTATTGGAACTATAAATGCAAAGGGTGCTAATAAGAAAAAGCCATCAGAAGTAAAAATTCAAATTGAGAAAGAATTGAAGGAAGTTATTGCTAAGCTAGAAGAAATGGCTACACCTATTAAAGATGAAAAATCTCTCATAAAATCAGCTCTTGTTTCTACTGGAGATCAAACACTTTCAGAACTACTTGGTAAGGCACAATGGGAAGTTGGCAAAGAAGGTTATGTCATTGCAGAAGAAACAGCAGATAAGTTTTCATCAATTGAACGAATAAATGGAATCCGTATTGATAATGGAATTGTATCTTCATTGGCTATCAATAATCAGGAAAAGCAATCTCTTGAACTGAAAGATATGCCTATTTTGCTTACGAACTTTCCTATTAAAGATCTACGACCTGCAATTCTTAATTTAGATAAACAAACTGGTGTAGGAACTGGATTGGGAAATAAAATGGCAGAAATGGGATTGAGTAATCTTATTCTTGTTGGTAGACATTTTGAAGCTGTAGCCATTAACCAATGTATGGATAATATGAAATCTGGTTTTAATATTTATCCTATTAATGCTCCATATGTTGATCAGGTTCAAGTTATGAAAGACCTCGCTGCAGTTCTTGGAGGAAGATTCATAGATACAGATTCAACAACAATGGATTCAATCACTATTGCTGATCTAGGTTATGTTAGTCGCTTTGAAGGAAATCGTATATCAGCCGTATTTTGTGGTAGAAACGATGCTAAAACAAAATCTCGTGTTGCACTCCGTGTTGAAGAACTTAAACAGCAATATAAAGGTTCTATGTCAGAATTTGAAAAGAAGCTTCTTGATCAACGTATAGCACAGCTCCAGAATGGATTTGCTATTCTTAAAGTTGGTTCAGTATCTGATTTGGATAGAAAATATCTAAAACGCCGTGCTGATGATGCCGTAGGTGCAGTTCGTCTTGCATATCAGGAAGGTGTCGTAGCTGGTGGTGGATTGGCTTTCAAAGAGATTTCAGAAGGATTGCCAGAAGGTTATATCCTTAAAAAACCTCTTATGGCTATCTACAATCAAATCATGGCTTCTGCACCAGAAGGATTCAAGATTGAGAAATGGGTGAAAGATCCAGTAAAGGTTCTCCGTATAGCACTAGAGAATGCATGTTCAGTTGCTGCAGTATTTTCTACTGTTGGCGGATCAATTGCAGAAATGAACCGTAAATCACTTGATGAGGCTTTTGCACAGGGTACGTCACAAAAGGCTGTTGACTCGGAAGAATAAGTTGTATAATAGATACATGAAAAAACATACTAAAAAAACTAAATACGAGGGAGGAGAATTAGATAAGCGAATTGATAAGATGGTCGGAGCACGAGAAGGAACACCAATTGACAGACAAATGGATAAGGCTATGGAACAATCTCATTATAAGAATATTGGAAAGCTAGCAAAGGCAATGGCTAAGACATTCCAGCCTAAGAATCTCTATAGACCATTGTCATAAAACGGGAAAAATTAGAGGATTATTGTGTAATGGTTGTAATATGGCTTTGGCTTATGCAGAACAAGATGGATGGACTGAAAGAGTTAATAATTATTTAAATAAATAATATGTTTAAATCGCAAGCACAACGTGCAAAGTTCTATTCTGATCCAAAGTTAAAGAAGTATATTCCCGAATTTGAAAAAGCTACTGGAAAGAAAAAACTTCCTGCATATGTTAAACCTCACAAGAACTTATCAGAAAGACTTGGTAAAGCAATCAAACATCTAAAATGAGTTACATATGTGATAACAAAGATTGCAAGAGAGTAGTAGGAGTTACTTATCTTGATAGACTATGTAAATTATTCCTTTGTGCGTTATGCTGGGATAAGCATCGTAAAGAACACGAGATGTAATATGAAAAAGCTCATTAAAGATTACAAACTATACTTAGATCATATTGAGAAACTATCTAAGGATTTGGATAAAGAACAAATGGCTAAATTGAAAATGATTCTTAGATGTCAATTGAGCTTGCTTATAACCTTAAAGAAAGGCAGTAATTTAGGAGAGATTTCGATATTCAGTGTAGTGACTTGGCATCTGAAATGTATGGTAAGATAATAGGTAAGTGGGAAGCGGAAACAAAAATTAGACTAATAAGTAAAAAGATTGGATAATTGGTTTTACCGATAAAAATATATGGCATGCTCACCAGAACAAGCAAAACTTAATGGAAAGAAAGGAGGGCGAAAGAAAGGAATCGCTACTCTTGAAGCAGAAGCAATGAGAAATATCATTGCTGTTAAACTTAGTGAACACTTTGAACCTATTGTTATGAATGCAATCAAACAAGCTAAGAAAGGTGATAAAGCGGCTCGTGAATGGCTAACTGATCGTGCATTTGGTAAAGCTCATCAGTCTATTGCCGTTACAGGCAAACTAGATATAGGCAAACTCCTTGATGAAGCAGAAGGTAAATAACAATGTCAGACCCACGCCTTTTAAATAAAGATTGGCGAATGAACCATCTATGGCATATCAAGAACAAGAATCAACAGCTTGTTACTTTTAAGCCGAATCGTGTTCAGGAACACTTTAGACAGAACAAAGCTCTACGCAATATTATTCTCAAGTCTCGCCAGCTTGGATTTACGTCATATGAATCAGTAGATATGCTTGATGATGTTTCATTCAAGAAGAACCTCGATGCTATTCTCATTGCCCAAGACCTTGATACAGCAAAGGATATATTCTCAAACAAGATTGATGTTGCTTGGTCTAACTTTAAACTCGCTTCACTTTATAAAGTAAATACTGAATCAGCTCGTCAATTGAAATTTGATTTTGGTGATGGTTCAATCAGTTCAATTACTGTGGATTCATCAGGTCGTTCAGGAACATTCAGACGTGTGCACGTTACCGAGTTTGCTATTGTGTGTAAGAAATTTCCAGAACGTGCTAAAGAAATCATTGAAGGTACGATTCCTGCTGTGCCTTTGGATGGTCGTGTCGACATTGAATCAACGGCTGACGGAGGTTATGGCATCTTTTACGATATGTTCTGGGAAGCATGGGAACGTGGCGATCCAAAGCTACCTATTCAATTTAAAGCTCATTTCTATAACTGGACATGGGATGATTCAGAGATTGAGAAAGTAACGGAAGGACAAGTCAAAGAGTTTACAACATCAAAGGATTATAAGATGTTTGATGACTATCAACGCAAGCATGAATTGACTGATGTGCAAATAACCTATTACTACATGAAGTGGTTATCACTTAACCGTAATTGGGAATCATTGCATAAAGAATATCCAACGACTGCATTTGAAGCATTTGAATCATCAGGTAATAAACTATTTACCGAAAAAGCTCTATCAGATTTGATTGTTCAACCTCCAATAGAAACTGCAGGTGATTGGAAGTATTACGATGAGCCTATCTTTAGTCATCGTTACGCTCTAGCCGCCGATGTAGGCGAAGGAATCGGTCGAGATAGCTCAACATGCGTTATATGGGATTTCACCACCTTAAAGCCTCGTGTAGTGGCAACCTACCGTAGTAATACAATCGCACCAGACATATTTGCATATGAAATCAAGAATGGAGCTACAAAGTATTCATTCGCTGTTGTCGTACCAGAACGTAATAATCATGGACATACAACTATTTCAAAATTGCGTGAGATATATCCAGAGAATCTAATCTATAAAGACGATAAGGATAGACTTGGCTGGCAAACAAATCTCGTATCAAAGCCTAAGATGTTTTATGACCTATCAACTGCTGGCAATAATCAGCTCATAGATGTTCCTAGTCGTGAATGTGTTGCTGAAATGCGTAGATATGATAAAGACCAATTACGAGTTAGAACATATGATGAAGATACAACCGAACATTTTGATTTGTTAACTGCAATGGCAATTGGATTTCAAATGAAAGATTACATGCCAAATGCAGAAGGAGGCGAGATGGTTTCATTTGTTCCTGATTATGATGGCGAGTTGTAAACAGGGTATTATTGACGAAATGTTCGTTATGATATACTTGAGACACGAATATAAACTATTAGCAAACTTATAATACAAACACTTGATAGGCCAAATTATAACGAATAAAGATGGATCGCCTTCGGATAGCTACACAACGCTTGAGAAGTCAAAATATCAACCAAAAGGTGATGTAAAAAGATTGTGGGCCGACATACAAAAGGATTATATGATTGCATATATGTTGCAACATCGACCATACAAAGAGTTTGATGGCGTTTCTTTGTTGAATCGTGCAAAACTAGATCAGGAAACATTTGCCGCATATGTTGGTGCTGAATATATACCAGAACATAAGCGTTGGAAGTGGCGTGGCCGTAAGAATACAGCTCGAAATAAATTGATTGGTATTTGTGCTCGTATGTTGGCAGGAATGCTTTATCCAACTGTTAATGCGCACAATGAATATCAAATTGAAGATAAGAAAGTTGCCGAAGTCATGCGTATTCGTATTGAGAGTCATTTGAAACATGCTCGATATGAGACACAATTTTTGTTTATGATTATGTCAGCATTGGTTAATCCTGCTGTCATTGTTGAAGTTGAATGGGTAGAGATGCTCCAGAGAATTAAAGAGAATGGAAATGTTGAGGAGATTTTGAATGAAGCATTGTCAGGTCTAGCTTTGAATGTTTGTCCTATTGATGAATTGATGTTGCCTGATTTCTATTCTGGCACAGGTAATTTGAATTTGAACTGTGTATTGCGTGTTCGTCGTATTCCATATGATGTAGCTCGTGCAAAATGGAGTAACAAATATTACACGACTGATGTTGCTGGAGAGAAAATAGATTTGTTTGATTATGTTCAGGCTGGTATGACTCGTATATTTATTACTGGTAATGAGAATCAGGAATTGTTTGATATTGAATGGACAGAAGCTGATAGAGGATATGTTCAAGAAATTACTGCATATTATCTCTATGAAGATTTGGAAGTCGTTTGTGTTGGTGGTGTACTCATGGTGAATGAAGAAAATGTTTATAACAACAATCCATACTCACATCGCCGATTTACTTTGACTGATAAGGGATGGAAATCAATTCCTGTACAGAAATTTGCTATGAGTGGATTTGAACCACTTGATCCAACAGGTCGCTTTGCATATTACAAGTCAGGAGCATTTAAAGAGTTCTGGGATGATAAAGCATTGAACAATATGCATCGTATGGCTCACGATGGCACAGCTCTTGATACGATTAAGCCTACAATCCTCACTGGTGTTGCTAAAGTAGATCAAACAATGATGGTACCAGGTGGAACATTTGGACTTCCTGCAGGAGCTGGTATTTCACAATACTCACTCGGTTCAAATCTCCAAGCTTCATGGCAAGCTATCGCACAGTATGAGAAAGATATGTCAGATTCAACAACAGTTAATCCTGTACCACAACCAAATGCAGGAGGAATATCAGCAACACAAGTTAATGTTGCAACTGCTCAAGCTAAATTGTTCATGTCTATCTTTGCTCTACTCGTTGCAGACTTGATTGAAAAGATTGGTGCACTCGTCGTTGATTGTGAAATCAATTATGCTTCTAACGGAGAGATTGATGAGAAGATTCCAGGACATTTGAATTTGAAAGATAGAGTTCATATGCATAAGACCAAAAGTGGTGGTCGTGATATGTCACATAAAGTTATATTTACTTCTAAGCATATGGGAAAGAAATATACTGATAAGCAACTCGAAGATAAAGAATGGGAATTGTATAATCAAGGAGGAAAGACACCGAAAGAAAGATATAACAGTACATTGCGAACTCATGAAGTTAATCCATATCAGTACGCTCGCATAACATATAAAGTTGGAGTTGATGCAGAACAGATACTTGATAAATCACTTGGTGCTTCACAGACACGAACAATCAATGCCTTTAACATCTTGAAAGATCCAGCAATCGCACCATTCACTGATCAAGCCGAAGTAGCAGGAGCAGTCATTGATAAGTTTGGAACTGATCTTACCAATGATGTAAATAAGTTGAAAAAGAAAGATACTGGTCAGCCTCCTCAACAGAACGGAATGTTGAATAGCATTATGGGAGGTGGTCAGGGATTACCAGCAGGTGGTGCAGTCGGAGCGCCACAAGTTAATAAGCCAATTCAGGCACAATAATATGCAAAACGTAAAAACACCAAATCGCCCAATGAAAGGAACACGATTGCGCAACTTTATCGCTAGTGGCGGTAAAGCTTCTCAATTTGAATCCTGCAAAGGACTTGAGAAGGCAAAGGCAAGTGAAAGTAAGAAGAAATAATTATCAATTTTAATTTAACATTATGTCAGAAAGACCATTGAATTTAGTTTGTCCTGTAAAATATGATTGGGCTGTAAATAGTATTAAGCTCGGTCAGGCCTATTCATCACTCGTTGATGCTGGTACTTTGAAGAAAGGTGCAAAGCTCACAAAGGAAGATGAAGCTCTCGTTAAAGAGGCTTATGTATCTCGTAAAGGTTTGCTCGTATCAGAGCAGAAAGAAGTTCTTGCACAGAAACGCCCACGTTCAACATCGAACTTGGATAAGTTTAATAAATAATTATGCAGAGATTTGTAATACAAATCATTGCGTGGTTACTTAGTAAAAATCTTTCTATTCAAAATCGTACCCTGTTGATAAACCTTGTTTTAGACCGCTTGTCCAGTTTACCGATTAAGAATATAATTGTATTAAATGAAAATGGTTCTTTGGTAATTAATGGTAAAGAGCTTGATCAAGAAGAAATGCATTTGTTACAAGACAATGCAAAAAATCTTCGAGATAACCGAGCCTTTGGATTAATACAAGATCAAGTTTTGCATAATGCATTGTCATTCGGATTAAATGCATCTACAACACTTGAAATGCTGTATACATCTAAGGCTGCTGTTTGGTGGGGTCAAGAACAAAATCGACTCATCAAATTAATTGCTGGAGAACAGGAATCTAGTTAATTTATTTAGTAGCTCTGTACAAATGGAAGATGAAGAATATCACACTCACACCTGTAAAATATATTGTCTTCGCCTTCCGCTTGTACAGAGTTACCGTACCGCTCACGATAGAGCGATAAAAATGCACCGAGAGCTAATAATCTCGATAAAATATGTCTGAAATAATTGAAAAAGGCGAGGAGATAGTTGAAACTACTACTTCTAAAGAAGCTCCAAAAGAGCAAGTACCTTCACAAGATAAGAAAGAGCGTTCTCGCATTGAGAAACTTCGTCATACTAAAGCTAGTATAGAAGCTCAAATTGCAGAGGAGGAAAGGGCAAATGGAATCGTTATTACAGATGATGTAGACGATGACAAACCTATCACTCGCCGTGATTTGAAAAATATACAGCGTGATGAAGCAAAGAAAACAGCTCTCACAATGGCTGATGAAATTTCCGATGAAGATGAACGCTCTGCTGTAAGAGATGTACTCAACACTAGAATAGTACCAACTGGTAATCCTCAAAAAGATTATCTAACAGCAGTTGATTTGGTTAATTCTGAAAAGAATCGCCAGATTGCTGCACTGAAAACACAGAACAAGGGTAAATCCTCAACTGTAGGTTCAGGTACTGGTGCTCCTGCTAGAGAAGAAAATCTTTTTACTCCAACCGAAGCTGAATTGAATGCTGCCCATATGGTCGGCAAGAAGACTCCAGAAGCTATTAAAGCTTTTGTGATGAAAGCTCGTGAAAGAGAACAGCAGTAATTTCTTATTCTGTGGAGGGTTAATTATTTAATTTAACCTTCCGATTGATAAGTATTTACATACGAAGACAATCGGTACGAATATGGCAAGAGGAGATTTCAAACTACATAATCCATCAGAAGATCAGTTTTCAACTCGTGCTATCGTTGCTTCTGGTGCGGTTCAGTCAATCAATGCTGGCGAACCTACCATTAGTGCGAACGCAACTGCTGCTTCATGGACAGGTGCTGTAAAGATTGCTGCAGATGCAGATCCTACAACAGCATCAGGTCATCGTTTTACTGGTATTGCTAAGAGTGATTCATCAGAAACAGCTTCTGTAAATGGTTATGTAGAAGTCTGGGTACCAGATGCTACTACTGTTTATTCAGGTAAAGCAAAGACTGCTTCACTTGCAAACACACAAGCTCTTATTGATGGCTTGAAATTCAAGCGTGTCATTTTTGACTTGACTGGTACATCATGGACAGTTGATACTGCTGCTGCAGATGCACTTGCAAATGGTGTTGTCTGTCTTGGTGGTGATGCTGGCACAAGCACTATTTACTTCTTGGTTATCCCAAGTGTAAGTATCATGGGTGCAACAAATTAGTTATACCGTAATCGAAAAACTAATACCGTAATTGATCATGTTTTAATAGTTTTAATATTCAGTATATAAGGCTTAAATTAATCGCCGAAACTTACTGAAACACTAATGGAAGGACTTAATCGTGATTCGTCACCTTCATTATCACTTGTGTCAACGGTTCTCGATGAGATTCGTGATCAGGCGATAATGCAGAATGCTCGCAAGGGCAAGGTAGAAGCAACTGATGCGCAGGTTTTCACACAGCGTTCAGAACCAGGTAAAGGAGCAGTTCACACAACCGTTCTCGGTGGTGGTGGTTACTTTGATAAGATTACAAATACTGATGTACCAAATCGCAAGGATGCAGCTATCAGTGCTCCAGCGTTCCGTACAACGATCATTGCAGAGTTCTCAAAGAACCTCTCTGTTCCTCGTACATTCATGCGTAACCAGCAAGAAAGTGCTGTCTCAAAGGCTGTTGCTCAACAGACAAAGACATGGCTCGCTTCTCGTGATCGCAACGCAGCTTATGCATATGCTAATGGTTTTGCTACAAACACAACTATTGATGGACAGTATTTGTTCTCAAATACACACGTCAACCAGAATGGTGACACTGTAGACAACTATGAAACAGGTGCATTGTCAGATAGTAACCTCAACATCGTAGTTAACTCACTTCGTCAGCAATTGGCACAGACTGGTGTTAAGCTCGGTTATGAACCTGATTTCTTGTTTGTTCCTGGTATTTCACACGAACAAGGTGCAGCAATTACCAAATCTGTTCTCCGTGCAGGTGGTGCAAACAACGATTTGAACTATTGGTCAGATCTTTATCCAGAAATGAAATGTGTTTATTCTCCTTTCCTCGATGATGTCTCAACAACCGCTTACTTCGTAGGTGCAATGGGACACGGTGTCGAGCGTATGGAAAATGAAGCGTTCTTCACAGACCTCGTAGACTGGAAGACACATCCACAAGACTTGTACACATATAAAATGCGTGCACAGGAAGAAGTGGACACAATCGAGTATTCTGGTGTCGTCGGTTCAGATGGAACAACTGCGTAATTATTATCACTAACTACAATCAACCATGAAAATTATTTCTTTATGGAGTGCGGTGGTTGTGGTAGCAATCATTGCAGTCTTAGGCCTCTTTAGTCCAGATATTCAGCCAGCAAAAGTTGGTGCAGTAAATCCTTACTCTACAAACTTTACAGCTATTGGTTTGGGTATTAATGATAGTTATATAGTTACTTATGGTGATCGTGTTGGCATGACAGCAAGTTCAAATGTGCCTTGTGCTATCCTTTCTCCTAACGCAACTACATCACTTGTCTTTGCTAGTATTCAATTGTCTTCTGTAACTGTTGCCACAACAACAAAATGGGTTCTTGCTACTGCTGCTACAGCAAGTGCAACAACTACTGTTTTGTATACTGGTGCACAGCTCGCAGCTTCAACTGGATTTAGTTATGCAACTAGTAGTGCTATCGCAACACTTTCTCCAAATACATATGTTACTGTCGGCGTGATTTCATCATCAACCGCACAGCTTGCAAATGTAGCAGGATCATGTGAAGCAGAATTTATCACTCTCTAGCTCATTCACTTTCTACCCATCTATCGGCTGGGTAGAGTGACGAGTGAGTTAGAATTAAAAATTAATTAATTAAAAATGAAAAAATATTCAATTATAGGAACGGTAACAACACTCTTACTTATCGTCTCCTTTTTAGTGACTCAAAATAAAGTGTCAGCAAATCCTAGTACATTAACAGTTTCATATCTTGGTGGTTCAGTAGCTACAACAACTATGCAGTACCTCACAACTGCAGGTGCAGCAACATCAACTATCATTATTCCTATTTCAAAGGCTGATCAGGCAGATATAAATATGCTCTTTGTTTCATCTTCGACAGCTTCAACATTGAATTTCACTATTGATTTCTCTGATGATTCAGGATGTGATACTGCTTCAACTTCTCTTGTAACAGGCCAGACATATTATCCAGTCTCATATACATCAAGTTGTAATTGGTTTAGAGAGACGACAAATAGTGTTGCAGGTAATCTTATTCTCGAAGCCTCAACAACTATCCACCAGTGGAATCCAGCAACTACAGCTACTTCTTCAAAGAATGTTAGTGAATCATCTCTTGCAGCAAACTATATGCGTGTTCAGTTTTATGTAACAGGTGCAAATGGTGGAGTATGGGCACAGATAGCTTCTAAGAGTCAAAGACCATAATGAAAAAGCTTATTCTTGCAATAGCTATATCTGCACTCCTTCCAACCATAGCATTTGCAAGTGCAGGAAAAGCTGTAACTACAAAAGCAGTTCCTTCGCAAAAACAAATAACAAGATCAGCAACTCAACACTTTAACATTCATTCTAATCATTATAAATAAACATGAAAATCTCTTTGAATAAAATAATAAGTATTTCATTCATTGGGATATTCTTGTCTATTGGTATAGTTAATGCGACATCTGTATTTCAGATCTATCAAGGAGGTACAGGAACATCTACAAGCCCTACTATTGGTCAAGTTCTTGTAGGTCAGAGTGACGGAACGTATGGCCCACAAGCTACTTCTACGCTTGGTATAACTTGTTCTAATTGTGTTTCTACGACATCTGGTGATTGGACTGGTACATGGCAAACTTTCTCTCCTTCACATTTTCTTACCAATTTGCTTGGTGGTCTTGATGCTATTATTGGAAGCACCACAGCCAATAAATTAGTAATTACCACAAACTTGGGTATCGGCACATCATCACCACAGAGTACTCTTGACGTGAACGGTTCGACAACTATTAGAGCCGCAGCTTCTGCAAGTTCGTCTGCTCTGATTCTCACTGGCGCACTAACGTCTGGTGGAACTGGAACAAATAGTTTTCCTAACTTGTTCTTAAATCCAACTGGCTCACCAGTTGTAACGAACTGGAGTACGTCAGGAACTCTTATCGGTGCCACACTTCCAACATTCGCTGGTAACTTTGTTGATTTTCACCAATCAGATGGTCAGTCTGTATTTAAGGTTACAAATAACGGTAACTTACTCGTACCAGCAGGTCTTCAAATATTAAATTCAGGGGCATACATATTGAACCAAGGTGCGTATACACAGCAAGGAACAGTTGCAAATACATTTACTGGCCCTACAACATTTTCAAATGCAACATACTCTGCATTATTTACTGGTGGTAATGTTGGGATTGGCACAACTTCCCCATCAGAAGCCCTTGATGTTCGAGGTAACATTCGTGTACTCACAGGTGGTTCTGGTAATGGTATTTATGGTAAAGATGGAGCTGGTGTTTATTTGTATAGTTTGACTCGTCAGACAACTATTGGTGAAGGATTAGGGATAAGTTCATACGGAAGTATTGGTTTTGCTCCACAGAATTCAGTGGCGGCAATTTCTACAAACTACAAGATGGTAATCAACGGTTCTGGAAACGTTGGTATTGGTACAACTACTCCAGTCACTATTCTGTCAGTCATTGGTACTACCACAACATCAGGATTAAATGTATCAAATGTAACAAACTCTGTTTTAGGTACGGATGCTTCTGGTAATGTACAATCTGTCACACCAACTGGATATACATTACTAGCAGCTGGTTCAGTTACTACAGCAGTTAATACAGCATGGTATTGGATAGGTATGCCAGTCGCAGTATCTTCTTCTGGTAATCCTCCAGAGCCATATCATCTATTTAGAATGTATATTCCAAAGGCTGGTACTATTAAACAAATGTATTTGAATATCTCAAACTTTGGAACATTAGGTTCTGGAGAAACAGGAAGTGTTGTTCTTCTAAAGAATGGAACTCTTGTTGATACAATCTGGACTGGACTTACCACCAACCAAGCAGGATTTTCAATAGCTTCAACTTCTTTAAACTATTCTGTTGCCACTGGAGATTATCTTGAATGGCAATATCGTTCTCCTACTTGGGCAACACCTCCAACAAATCTTCGATGGGGAATTACTACTTATATAGAATAAAAACATGACAACAGAAACACTAACACCAACATTTGTAGAAGCAATATCAACTGATACTACTCCTATAGATATAACAAGAATGAATCCAATCGAATTACAGGCTTATATTGACACTCTCCAAGCTCAACTTGCTCAAGCACAAGCACTTATTAATAATTTATAAAAATATGTCAACAACACTTTTAACAGAAATACCAGCAGGATTAATAAACGGAGTAAATAAAACTTTTACTGTACTTAATCCTATCAGTCTATTAAATCTAAATGGACAGGTTTTGACGTTGAATGTTGACTATACGTTGACTGGATTAACCATATCTATGGTGAATGCTCCGACTATTGGAGCTACGTTCATTTCATACTATTTGAGTGCTGGTACAAGTATTATTCCAAATACCATAGCAACAAATGCACGCACTGTAGGCTCATTAAAGGATGGTGTTGCTGGTTTACTCACTCGTACTGATCTAAATAGTGTTACAAACCTCTATAATGCCCTAGAACGTGCTTTTAGAACATTCCAACAGAAAGCTATTGTGCCAGAAGCTATGACTTCTACACTTATAACTCTCTATGATGGTGTACAAAATTATATAGCTCCTTCACCTATATTTGGATCATCTATTAAGGATATTCGACCAGTAGGACAAACACGATGGGTAGATGATATGGTTTATCGTAAAGGTGGAGAAGATTTTGACAGACAAAAGAATTTATCTACATCAGGGTATTCAGTTTCTTTTGAGACAGAAAATGGTTTGAATATTATGAGATTAGGAACACGATTTGTTACTCCTAAGATTGTTCTCGATCCAATGAGTGATATTTCAGGATGGACTATGGGTGGTACATTATCTGGTCTAGCTGTAGATAATTCATACGTATATAATTCACCTGCTGCACTTCGCATGAATCTCACTGGAGCTGGAAGTGGGTATATTGAAAGAAAATTAAACCAGATAGTTGATCTAACTGAATATATTGGCGTTGCAAATGTATTTCTCGCTCTCGAAATTCCTGTTGCTAGTTTGTCAGCCGTTGAACTTCGTCTTGGTTCTGATGCAAGTAATTACTATGTTGTTTCTGCTACACAAGGAGTACTTGGATCATGGAGTACAAATGATTTCCTTGATACACCTTTCGATTTGTCTATTGCTACAAAAGTTGGAAATCCAGTCATAACAAAAATAGATTATGTTCGCCTTACGTTCTCAACAGTTGCAACAATGAATAATGTTCGTTGTGGTTACTTGTGGACTTCACTTCCTTCACAACATAAAGTTCTATTCACCACTACAGGAATTTTCAAGGCTGGAAATGTTATCTCTAATTTCATAACTACTGATACAGATATAATCTTGCTTAATGATGCGGCGTATAACCTCTATGAGCATGAATGTGCAATCACTGTTGGTTTGCAAGAAGGTGGAACTCTTGGTGAAGGACTTATTTCATCATTAAACTCAATCTTGAACGGTGCTCGTGCTCGAAACGGTGCAGTTCTTCAATTGGGCTTATATGATACGTTTAAAGCCTCTAATCCGTCGGAAGAAATTAGAATGATAGGATCATGGTGGGATTAAAAAATATGAGTAAACATAAAAATACAACTCATGGATTTACTGTAAATGGAGAACATCATAGATTTTATCGTATCTGGGAAGCTATGAAAAGAAGATGTAATAATAAAAATACTGACAATTAGAAAAACTTTAACAACACCATTATGGCTATAAAAACACAAGGTGCAGACAATTACGAATTTGAACTCATAGGAACGGATAAAATGCCGTTTGGTGGTTATAATTCTACTCAAGATAAGACAACGGTTAATCCAGAGTTCCTTGTGCGTGGTTCTAAAAATGTTTATAAAAATGCTAATGGAAATATTGGTAATCGACCTGGTTTAAAAACTCGTGGTGCAAATGATACAACACTTGCTGGTGTAGTTTCATCATGGGAATGGAATACTTCACTTGGAAAGTGTTTACCTGTTCGTGTAGCCAATAATAAACTACAAGTTGAATCATCAATACTTGGTACTCCTGTTTGGTATGACTTGCTTTTAGGTGATTTAACTAATCCTGCAGTAACTCTTACTCGCTTTGTTTTTGATGCATGGTATAGCAATACCGAAAAAAAAGATCGTCTTATATTCGTTCGTGGAGATGCAAATCAATTTAACTGGAGTGGTGGTATGACTATAATTGCTTCTGGAACAGTAAATACACTCACAAAGACTGGTACAACTACTTGGAATCAGGATGGTTTTACCACAACTACTGCTGGAGAAAAATATATGATTGTTTCTATTCTTGGAGTTAAAACACAAATTCAATACACTGGTGGAGAAAATACACAAACACTTACTGGTGTAACTATTGATTGTACAAATGTTGGTATTGGTTCTGTAGCAATTCAATCAGTACTTGTTAATGCTTTTGGTTCAGGAAATATGATAGGTGATACTGGATTCAATGCAGATATGTGTCGTGTTATTGGTAACCAAATATGTGTCGGATCGTATAAATCACGTCTTATTTATATTTCAGATACAAAAGATTACACAAATTATACTGTGCTAACTCCACCACTTGCTGGATCACCAGAATTACTTACTTTAGATAATTCAGCAAAAGGTATTGCCACTCGTCAGGGTAATATTTGGATTTCTGCAGGTACAAAGGACTGGTATGAAGTTACTTTCGGACAAATTACTGTAGGTAGCACGCTTGAAAGACAAACGACTGTCTCTAAGAAAAATACGGCTGAATTGGCCGCTGCTTATGCGCATGAATTTATAGATAATTGGGGGGATGACATTATTTATCTCGCACAAGACCAACAAGTAAGAGACATCGGTACATTTGTCGGTGTCCTTAATGGCCAGAAATTCCCTTCTATTTCCTTACAAGTTCAGAATGAATTAGCAGAGGAGACTTTTACAGGTGGACATCTTCGTATAATTGGTGAGCCAAAAATAGGTAATGTCCTTTATATTACTGCACCAACTACAGGTCGTGATTATATGTATACGATTCTCGAAGAAGCTAATAATGTCGGAGGTGTTTCATCTACTCGTACATGGCATCCACCTCAAGTAAGAAATATCTCACGATTTGCTGTTATCAACGGTGTTACATTTGGTCATTCAAATGCCAATCCTATGATTTATCAAGTTTGGGACACTGGACAATGGCATGATGATTCTCCATCGGGTCAATTTTTGTCATACATTTCAGTCATGACTATGGGCTATCGTTCACTTGGTCGTCGACAAGGAAAATGGACTTTCAATAAACTATTTGTCATGGGCCTTATTTCACAAGGTACAACATTAGATGCCAATGTATATATGGATTATCAAGGAGCTACTGATACGCAAAATCCACCAATTACATCTAATTCACAGCCAGCAAAACAATTCATTTCACAATCTGCACCATCAATAGGCGATTCTTCACTTGGTGGTAATCCTCTTGGAGATGGTTTGAATATTGCTGCAGATGATCGAGACTTATTGCCTAAGTTTTACAAGATTGCACCAATTACCGCAAAACCTTGTTATGAATATGCACTAGAAATATATTCACAAAATTTGGATGATAGATGGGAAATAATGTGTCTCGGAGTGAATGCACAGATGGCTTCTCAACAGGGGGTAGAATTACAAAGACAATAAAAATAGTATAATAAAACCATGTATAAATCTCATTATAATAAAGGATTCCTCAATATAATCGCTGCTCTTGTTATCGGTGCTCTTGCTGTAGTTACAGGTGCTTTTATAGACCATAAAATACAGCCAATACATACAACTCCTGTTGCACAAAAAGTTGGTGCAGTAAATTATGTTACTGGTGGTGGAACATATCGTTTGGCTTCATCAATTTCATCGACACAAACAACGATTAGACTTTCTTCATTCAAAGAACCAGTTTCAGGAACACTATATACAATGGCGTATTTGAACGCTTCTTTGGAATACATGACACTCGATCCGCAGACAAATAATTCTGAATTTATTTCATTCACTGGAATTACACAAAATGCAGATGGCACAGCAACGCTCACAGGTGTTACTCGTGGTCTTGGTCGTTCGTATCCATACACATCTTCATCAGTATTTCAACTCACTCACAGTGGACAATCAATCGCTATTCTTTCAAATGCACCACAAATTTATAATGATATTTATTCGTATATAAATAATGCTACTTATGCAGGTACAGTAGATGCCACAACTTTAATAAAAGGTATTGTAGAAGTTGCAACAGGACAAGAAGCAGCATCTAGTACTCTTATAGGAAATACAACAGCACCACTTGTTTTAACAACTGCAATTTCTACATCAACTTCACCTGGTTCTGGTAATTATATTCCTGTTACTGTAGCTGGAAAAATTGATTCTAGTTTTATTACATTAGCTTCTTCAACGATCATAGGTAGTACATATGCTTTTGATATCGGAAAGCATGTTGTCGTTATTGCAACGACAACATCAACATCAACAATTATCATCCCAAATGGGATAAGAATAGTTAAAATTGAAATGGTAGGCGGTGGAGGTGGTGGAGGTGGTAACGGTTCAAGTGGTCAAGGTGGAGGTGGTGGAGGTTCAGCAGGTTCTTATCTTTTAAAAATGCTCGATGTATCAGGTACAACATCTATTGCGGTGCGTGCAGGATTAGCTGGTACAGGTGGAAGTGGTGTAACAGCAGGTAATGCTGCTAGTTCATCAGTTGTATTTATTGGTGGTACATCAACAACAACTCTTATAGCAGGTGGACAGGGCAATGTCGCTACTGGTGGAGATTTAAATATAACAGGTGCACCTGGTCTACCAGTTATGAATGGCCCAGATGGTAATGGATCAAGCATTTCTTATGTTGGTGGAGTGGGTGCATCATCTTATTTTGGAGGTGGTGCAAATCCCCCTCCCAAATGTACCAATGGTTCTGGTGACTATTATAACGGAAATAGTGCTTCTGTTTATGGTGCTGGCGGTAGTGGGGCAGTTTCTTGTTATGGTTCTTCAGGTGCAGTAACTGGTGGATCTGGAGGTCAAGGTATCGTAATAATCACTTACTAATATGACAGCCGTAAACCCTACAACAGGTGCGATAACATATAATCCAGGTGACAAGTTTATTGGTGGTACAAGTAGTGAAAAAGACTCGTCTGGCAACTATACTATGCCACAATACAGAAACGATATTGTCAACTATAATCCTAATGGTGCACCAACAATGAATGTGCTTACGGGGTATTCCCCAACAGTTGTTTCTTCTTCAACAGTTCATGACACAACTATCCCTGGAATTACACAAAATGCAAATAATAACGTAAGTGCACTTACACCTACTACAACTGGAACAACTGGCGCTGGCGGAACAGGCGGTTCAACAGGAAATACTGGTGGTAGCACTGGAGGAACTGGAGGGGGAAATACAGGTGGAACAGGAGGCACAGATTATTCAAATATGTCTTATGGTGATATATATAAATCTGTCTATGGCGATACTTCTAACGCTGCTTTCTCAAATCCACAGTTACAGTCAGAAATGAACTTGATTCAACAAGCTGGACAAGGTGCAGATGCCGCTACTCGTGCCTCTCTTGCAGCCGTACAAGCTCAATATCAGAATGAATATGCAAATACTGTACAGACACAAGGAAGTACAACTGCTGGTGTAGAACAATCTTTAAATCTTGGCGGATCATCTCGTTACGCTCCTGTATCATCTGCTGGTATTCTTGATTCAAAGACACGTTATGACTTGCAAACACTTCAAGGACTAAGTGCTGCAAACGCTTCAAATGTAGCAAAACTCCAGCAAGCTATTGCCGATAATGATTTTAAGACAGCCCAATCCATGAATGACTTGATTGATAAGACACGAATACAATCACAGACTTTGGCAGCAAGTATAGCTTCTGGTATTGCTTCACAAGCAAAAGATACACGAGATAAATTACAGACCGCCGTTTCAGATGCTGCTTCTTCTGCTCAAAAGAATGGTGCTCCAGCATCAGTTATTCAGGCTATTCAGAATGCTAAAACTCCTGCTGATGCTTATGCTGCGGCTGCTGGTTATGGTGGTGGAGCTAACATTGATGTTCAGAAAATAACCAATGTAGACGGTTCTTCTTCTATAGTCCGTGTAGATAAGAATACTGGAAAAATTATCGGGACAACAAATATTGGTGGTACAGATAATACAACAGGAAACGGCGGTTCAGCTCTTACACCAAATGATTACAAGGATTTTATAACTGGACTTACTCCTGCAGGTGCAAGTAATTTCAATAAACTTTCTTCAACAGATCAATCGTCAGTTAAACAACTTTTAAGTGGCGATGCTCTTTTAAGTGATTTGTTTACTTCACGAGGTGCTGCAGGTTCTGCATTGAGACAACAAATCTTACAAAAGGCACAATCTGTTGATCCAACATTTAGTGAAAATACGAACAAGCAAAGATATACATTCATGCAACAGTGGAATAATCCAAATGGTAAGCAAGGTGTTACCAGAAATGCTATCAATACTGCTTTGGGACATTTGGCTGATACAAAACAGTCATCAGATGCTCTTGATAATGAGGGATTAAAAATAGTTAATAGTGTTTCTAATTGGTGGGGAGCACAGACAAGTAATCCATCAGTTCTAAAACTTCAAACAGATTTGAACGCTCTTTCATCAGAAGTTGCAACAACATATAAAGGTGCAACACCTACAGAAGATGAAATAAAGAACTGGAACGCTGTTCTTGGTGCTGATTTTACAAAGGGTGGTATGACTTCTGTTTTGAATGAAGTTTCTAAACTTCTTACATCAAAAATTACTGCTTCACGTTATCAATATCAAACTACTATGGGAAAACCTCTTTCAACTTCAATTATTGATCCAGATAAGAAACAAGGACTTATAGATGCAGGAATTGATCCTAGTGTTATTGCTCATGAAAATATACCAGGAGAAGCAAAAACAGGCGTAGTTGGATTTATAGACAGTGCTACAGGTTCTGTAGATCCAACAACAGGACAGAAATATACTCCAGAAGCTATTGTTAATTATATTGCTACAAAATTCCCAGACCATGCTAATGCAATACAATCTACTTTAGGTAAACCAGATTCAACAGGACATATTGTAACTGCACAGGATATAATTAATTATTTGAATCAATAACATGCCACAAGGACAAACATTAGATCAAATATTTTCTGCGACACAAACACCCACTAAGGTTTCGACAGCCAGTGGTTCTTTGAGTTCAGGAACAATGCAGACCCTCGATCAAGCTTTTGGTAGTGTAAAATCATCAGCACCAGTTGATTCGATGGCCACACATAATTTTCTTGATTCAGCTTTTAATCCAAAACCTACTACACCAATTTCTACAAGTCCATTTGATATGAGTGGCGATATAGCTGCTAATACTCCAGAGGCTGATGCAGCTCGTGCCTCAACAGGTATTCATATAGGGCCTACAGTCATGCAAGGAGTAAATGATGCTGGAAATGCTATAACAGGAACAGGAAAATATGAAGGTCAAGGAACTGCTGCTAGAGCAACAGGTGCTGTTTCCGATATTGCTAGTATTCCAGTAAATATATTAATGAAATTACTTCCTCAAGAAGCGCAAGATGATATTACTTCGGCAGTTAATAAAGGCGTAGGGTATTTAAGTGATAATCCATTATCTCGTGCAATGGGATTTAATGAGGCTATCCAGACACTTGTAGATAAACATCCTGATGCTACAAATATTCTAGCGGAAGCGGCACATACTGGTCAGAATCTTGGAAATATAGCTGGAACTAT
>TBL_comb48_EPIDRAFT_1000858_pt1 | contig 23369 bp, 23 predicted proteins | sample TroBogEpilimnion_37_FD_10681 | JGI IMG/M metagenome (IMG submission 10681) | reverse complement strand
GTAAAGGTTGAAGCGTCAGGAATTGTATATTCCTGATTAGCGGTTAAGTACAATTAATAAAAAAAAGAGCGACTTCGTCGCTCAGGGGTAGCTACGTCCTGAATTCGTAATTACTTACTAGGCAATCGTGAGGCAAAAAATGTGTATTGGAGATGGAGAAGTCATTATTGGAGCCTCGCTGTTCAAAATTCACCGTACTCAAAAAGACGGATCGTAAAACAGCAAAAGCTTTTAGCTAGTCTGCTATTAAAAAAGTTATTATTATTTTATGTACTTACGAACTTTGGATCATAGTAAAAAATTTTCTGATCACGGCACTAGAAAATGAGTCCTAAAGTTTATTTTGTTAAATTCTGTCATTTATGGGATCGTTGGGCTCAATGAGCATATCTGATTCATTAATAAAATTGCCCCAGCAAGATTTTGGGGTATAAACCAGATGAAGGTGATGAAGAACCAAAAAATGCATGAATATAAAATTAATAAAAATTATTATTTTAACGTCACCTAACATTCGCATGAGAGTGAGTCTAAGTAATTAATTCACAAATCTAGATTTTAGAAGAGCTTGCAAGTAAGTTTTGAATCGGAGCCGGAATTTGTAGTTTTTTTAGTTGTATTTAAATAAAAAGTACCATATCTAGTTTTTTTATTTCATCGGCGACCTTTTCGAAGTCGATCTTGTCTTGATCTATTCTTCAAATTTTTTACCTTTTCAGGTCAAATCTACATACTCGATGGTGCGATTTTTCGATCCCAAAGAATATACGTGTCGTGCTTATCATGCGCCGAAAATGTTTGATTTTTAGTGTCTTAGCAATCATCATTCCTCTATTTGAATTTTTTTCAATTTTTTATACTATTTTATTTGTTTCATCAAAAGGACTGTCTGAAGTGTTATAGAAAGAGTACGGTTATAGGGCCGAGGATCTTCTGAGTAATAATACATTCGGAGTTATATTAAACACAATGGGCTGCCGGTTAAAACGTGTTCAAAAAACAAAACCATTGAAAAAAATTAAAGAAGTTGATGAAATATTTGAGAACCTAAATAAAGAAAATCGGGAATCAGATGAAAATTCAAAATTATTAAGGATATCAATTAATACTAAATCACATTTTAAGTTAGGAGAGTTTTCACGAAATGGAAAGGCACGAGATCATGATATGAAACCAAGTGGAAGCTTGGTTCCTGGTATTTTAGATGTTTTATCGCCAGAACTTGCAATCATATGGGAACATCGAATGAAACAAGCGATTTCATCGGCGACTGTCTTGAATTATGGTGGGAACAAAACAAAAAAAAATATGCTCATATTACTCAACTCGTTATCAATCTTGACAATGGTCCGCAATTGGCCAGCAATCGAACACAGTTTATTCGTAGAATGGTTGAGTTTTCAAAAAAAGCGGGAATAGAAATTCGCTTGGTCTATTATCCACCGTATCACAGTAAAGACAATCCAATCGAAAGATGCTGGGGAATCCTAGAAACCCATTGGAATGGGGAACTCCTAGATTCTATCAGTAAAGCTGTTGGATGGGCCGGATCTATGACCTGGAAAGGCATAAAGCCTGTCGTACATGTACTTGAAAAAGTCTATGAGACTGGGGTGTTTCTGACAAAAAAAGAACTTAAACCCTATTTAAGTAAACTAAAACGTTCTCTGACTCTTACTAAACTGAATGTATGTATAAATTCTATTAATGGGTAAAATATTTGCTTTGGATTCCCTCAGCTTGATTTCGGGCTCAGACCACGTCACCATGCCAAGCACTTCAAACTGTTCTGTCCAAGATCAGGTTTGAATGCACAGTGAGCTCTGAGCTCACGTTCGAGCGATGGAAGATCGCAACTGAGTTTGAGCGCTACATCCCAGGAGCTCACTGAGCCACTCTTCTTCCTTCTCTTTGTGGACGGATAGGATTTTGGTTTCTCAATTTTTTCATACTTACATACATTCGATTTCAGAAAAAACCATGCTGACCAGCTGAAGGCTCAACTGGATGAATACCCGTTGAACCTATCATAATAAATCTAGTAAATTTACTTTTACTCAAAAGATAAGATGCTAAAAATAGTTCGAATCAATGCACTGGTATTCATTGACTTTATTTTATCAGAGCTTAAGTATATGGCTGTTGAATGGATAGCTCCTGCTGAAGGGAGGTGATGTCTCGCATACCAGTGAACGTGCTTGTACCTTTTTCCAAGGCCGATGGGGTCAATGCTTCTTACAATGGAATTCGTTAAATTTTGTTCGGACTCCCACTTTTAGCATCAATGTTAAATTTATAGATCATCCGATGAACCGCTGCCTAAGACTTGGTCCCATTGTGAGTAAGTTAGATTAGTTGTTATGACGAAAACGAGATGGGAAGCATGCCTTCCCTTTTTGATCATGAAGGACATGCCTCACAAACAATGATTAGAGCAAAAGTATTCTTTGTGTGTTCCCCTGAGATTTTGAAACATTTTAAAGTGATTAAGTTTTAAATCATGGAAAGGCTCTTCATCATGGAACCAAGCAGGACAAAAAGATCAATTTATGGAGTAGAAATTGCTCTCTTAAGCTCCGACAGATGGCTCACACAATCCATGAAGTTTTGGTCAAAAAATACCTTACCCCCTGACTTTTTCTCTCATGAAAAAAAAGCCCCAGCAGGATTTTGGGTCCTGCTGGGGAACCCAATGTTCTTAGTGTGTTAGCATTTCTAAAGCTGCTCGTACGAACTTCTTACGAGAAGCAGCGGAGGCACTTTGGTACTTCTGAATGACTTCTTGAAGATGTACATCTTTAGAAGCAAAAGCAGCAACCGAAGCAGCACCTGCCATATTCCCAAGAAAAGAGGGCTTTGCTACTTTTTTATTTCCGTTAGAAAGGGTTACAAAACTTCTAAAATCAGAACGAACTGCTAAGTTAGCTACTTGCAGCTCTTCTAGTGGAATTTTTAAAATATCAGAGAGGTCTTGTACCTTGTGCCATGGCAGCGGAGCTCTTCCGTGTTCAATATTAGAAATAAATTGAACAGAGCAATCGCATGCCCGAGCAACTTCGGAAAGACCTAACTTTTTTTCTAACCGATTTTTACGAATCAAGTCCCCGAGAGGACCAAACGAACGACTGTCGCGAGAGCGACCTTTTGGACGACCACGTTTCATAGGTTCGTTTAAGTAACTTATAATTTTTAATTTCACAAGCAAAATTTTCAAATTTTACGAATGAGCATGCATTTTATTTTAAAAAAACTGGCATGAAGTGTGCTTAGGCAAAAAGGATGTTCATGATCTTCACAGGTTTGGCAAGTTTAGTTATGAGTAATACGCAATTGTTTTGTAGTCAGGAGCATTGGGCGTACCGTACGGGAAGGGAAAGTTGTTGGGCGAGGTTTTATCTATCCCATGAGAAATCTGTTTGTTTGAGTCGAAAACGCTGGAGGCAATCACTTCTGTCTTCGGGTTGTTGGCAGTTAGAGCCTTCTTGGAAGTCTAGCGCTAGCTTGGTCAATGATTCTCATAAAAAAAAGAAGGTCACTTACACCAATTATCCCTCCGCGATCAAGCCTTGTTCTCAGCGTTCTTTTTGGAAAAAGCTGAAAATCCATCTGATCCGCTCAATTGAGCGCTCACGCGAAGAAGTGTCTCAGGTGCTCAGGCCTTATGATCCCTTAGGAGTGTTGAGAAAGCTTTTTTTAAATGAAAATACTCCAGATAGTCCGGCAATACTACTGAGGCGCTTGGGTCTTGTTCACCTAGTCTCAACGACAGGAATTCACTTGTATGCGATTTCACGTGCTTGGCAAGGCTGGATTCAGCTTTTTCTTGCATTTTATTGGGGAGGAGGCACTTCCCGAGGGGTGCGTTGGGGTAGGCGATTTGCTCAAGTGAGTTGCTGGAGTTTGAGTCTTAGTCTTTGGTTCTTCAATGGAGCGAAATGGGGTATGCTCAGGCCTTGGGGTATTTTGCTTCTGAGGGAGATCGCTCAAAGTTTTGGGTTTCAGTGGAAAAAAGGAGCTCCTTTAGTGCTTGCGTTGATCGTTGAAATGCTTGCTTCCCGGGTATTTCAAGAAGAGCAAGGGGGTCGTTGGGTTTATGCCTTGGCAGTCGGTGGCGGTCTTTATGGGGTGGAAATTTTTCATAAATTTTCTTGGTTGAATTTTTTAGGAGGGATGAAGAGGTCTGTTGCAGATCATCTGGGGCTTGCTTGGGGCTCTTGGATCTTGGTTGCTTTTTGGGAAATTTTTCATGAAGGAAGTGTGGCTCTTGCGACGCCTATACTCAGTTTATTGAGTTTACCTTGGATGTGTTCTTTTGCGTATCCGCTTTTCATTTTAAGTTTTGTCTTGCATTTGCTGGGGTGGTCCTGTGGGGTTTTACTACTTCAGGGTTTGGGGTCTTTTTGTCAGTTTTTGCTTGGGGGCTTGGTAGGTCTTGCCAGCTCTTTGGGCAATGTTTGGATGGTTTCTTCCGTTGCTTGCCTCGCGGGTTTTTGTTTTGCGAGTTTCTTAGTAGGTTTGTCTTTTTTTTCTGGTTTCAGAAAGAAGATCCTTGCATCTTTGGTTTTTGTGACACTCGGTTTAGGATGGCGGTTTTGGCCTAGTTCTGAAGTCTCTCGGGGAGCTTGGCGTATTGAGCAGCTCGATGTAGGGCAGGGTGACGCAGCTTTGATCACTGGGTTGCGTGATTATGGTTTTGTGGATGTGGGAAGTGCGAGGGCGCTTTCTGATGAAGCCTGGATTTCTCTTTTCATGAAACGAAGAATTCAAAAAATAAACTGGATCGCATTAACGCATTTAGATCAAGATCATGCGGGGGGATTGTTGCGGCTTTTGAATTGGGTGGAGGTAGGTTGTGTGGCAACGCCTTCGGGAGAATTGTCTCGTGAAGGACGATTTCTGAAAAAACTGAAGAAAAGTGGTCTTTCATTACAATCTTGGAATGCAAGGTGCATTCCTTATCCCCATTTCTCGTTAGAAGGAGTTCAAAAAAAAGGCAATCAGCGTATGGGGGTGATTTGGGTTCCCCTGCAAAAAGGTTCTCGTGCTTATGTGAGCGCAGGAGATGCCCCTCTTTGGATGGAGCCCACCATTGCTTCTTGGGTGCATCAGCAAAAAAAAGTTGATTCTTTAGTGTTCAAAGCAAGTCATCATGGATCTCGTACTTCGAATGGAAGGGATTTTTTAAAAAAAATGGCTCCTTCGGAAGTTTGGATTTCCGTAGGCAACAATAGGTATGGTCATCCTTCTTGGGAAGTGCTTTCTAGATTGAAAGAATTGCATGTTCCGGTACGACGTACGGATGAGGAAGGATTGCTGCTATTAGAGTAGGTTCAGGGTGATCCAAAAAGTAAGAGAGGCATTTTTGAAGGTTGGCCAAGTTTTCAGGCAGTGCGTTACCAGAAGACTCAAGGTATTGGTACGGTTCCAATGGTAAGTGATCCCATTTTGCATCGTCCAGGGTAGCGGGTATTGGTAGGCTATCTCATACCAAGATGTATTAGGTAAATGTTGAAAATTTAATGTGAAATAATGCTGTTGAGAAAAAGAATCCGAAAGAAAGCGGTCAATCCAAAGAATTGCCGATCCATAGAAATCAGCGAGGGGAGGTCCTTGGAAGGAGGTGGCATGGGTGGTTTCTGTGATGAGGCCTGCTGTCCATTTTGCATTCACGAGGAAGCTCTGGTAGGTTCGGATTCCCTCTTCTAGGGATTTTCCTGAGCCCCCTTGAGAAAGGGGTCTTGCTTCTGGAGTAAGTCCTGGTTGTACATAAAGATGGTAGCTCATTTTCCATCGAGAAGTCTTCCAGAAATCAATTTTTTCAAGTTCGAATCGAGGATTTCTCAGGACCAGAAAAGGTTCTTGGCTCATGGAAGTGGGTTGGAAGTAGTGGGTTGAGCGCTGCCAGTAGCCTATCCGGGTATCCTCTGATAAGTCGTAACGGATCCATAGAACCTGAGAGCTATAGCTATTTGGGCTTGGAGCATCGGGAATGCGATCCTGGCTAGTTGGGGACATGGTTTGGCTGAGGAAGCTGATGCGTACTTTTTGGTCATTTTGTGAATGACGAGACGCAGCACTTGATCCGACCGATCGAACGTCTGCAAAGTTGGGGGTGCACCAAAAAAAGAAAAGCACGAGCGGTTGCCATTTATGCTCAAGTCGATGGATCATGGTTTTCAAACACGCTTGGGCATGATGCCGCCCTTTCCCCAGATCCTACCTTAAAGATTCATGGATCCCAAGCAATCTTTGAGCACGAATAAAAGTGAGGCGGTTTATAAAATTTTGGCGCTTAGCCAAAAAGAAAACCAAGTATTTTTTAGGGTGGGAGCAGTATTGAGGTAGTTGTTCACCAAAAAAGTAATGCTTACGGATTCACTGTAGTGGTAGCTCACCCCGTTTTGAGTCGCAAGAGGCATAGGGTAGTCGTAGACAATGCGGTGCCAAGGATCTTGGCTCAATTGTTGGAGGCTTAAAGTGAAGTAGTGTTCATGAGAAAAGTGCGTGGACCAGTGGTGGTTGATCCAGGGCATGGCCCAACCGTACACATTAGCGCTTGTCGGTCCTCGGAAGGAGAAGGCCTTGGTAGTTTCGGTGGTCATTCCGATGCTCCAATGGCTTTCAGGGAATGTGTACGCATGGGAAGTGCGTATTCCTATTTCTAAAGATCTTCCTGAGCCTCCTGAAGCAATGGACCCTCCTTCAGGAGCAATTCCTGGTTGGATGTAAAAATCGTAGGTACTTGAGAGCCCTTGTTTTTTCCAAACATTGAGTTTTCGGAGTTCAAAACGAGGATTTCTCACTCGGAAGGTTTGAGAGCCTGCAAGGTTGGCATTTCCTCGCTGCCAGTAGCCTATGCGTGTGTCTTCAGCAATAGGATAGTCTATCCAAAGAATAGCAAAAATATTGGAAGGTATCAGTGGGCTTCCATCTTCTGCAGGGACATAGCCTGGGCTATTGGATCCAGGGGACATGATTTCCATAAAAAAACTGCTGCGTACTTTTTGCTCTTTCTTGGGGGGGGGGATATTGTCGTCGTCGGGTGTAGGTATTTCTGCGGCTTGTGCTTGAAAACACAGATTAGTTAAAACGATGAAAAAAAAAACCATAAAACCTCCTCAGAGAGGGTGGGGCAGCTTGCTAGAACTCAGCTTTTTTAAGCTGTAGGGTAACACCTTCACTATGTAATGCGGTGAGGCACTTTTCAAGTTGATTTTTTTCCATCATATGAAGATCCAGAAGGAGGATTGCTTCTTGAGGTTGGCGGGTGCTCATGCGCATAGCTTCTATCGCGATTGAGTAAGCTTCTAATTTTTGAAGAATAAAAAGGAGGACTCCTGGTTTGTGGTTGAAATTCAGCCGGATGCGGTAGTTCTCTCCAGAAAGAGGGGGCATTGAGACGGGTTGCTCTTTGCGTTGCTCTTTCATATAGCTTCGGATTTTGGTTTTTGCGCGTGAACTTCTAGCAATATGAAGCCACTCTTCTGATGGTGTTTGAGAGGTCGAGGTTAAAATTTCTACCGTATCTCCTGATTTTAGCCGGTGCTTTAAAGGGACCATTTTGCCGTTGACTTTAGCGCCTACGCATTGGTGACCTAAGCTCGTATGAATCGCGTAAGCAAAGTCAATAGGAGTTGCTCCATGGGCAAATTGTTTGAGTTCTCCCCTAGGAGTGAATGCGAACACGTCTTCGTTAAAAAGATCAATTTTTATCGTTTCTAAAAATTCGTTAGGATCAGAAAGGTCTTTTTGCCATTCTAAAAGACGGTGGATCCATTCCTCGCTTTTTCTCAAGCGAAGGTCTATTTTTTCTTTGTGTTTCCATTCTGTTAAAATGCCGATTTCAGCAATTTCATGCATCTCATAGGTGAGAATTTGAATCTCAATTTTTTCTCCGAGAGAACCAATGACTACCGTATGTAATGCTTGGTAAGCATTGGTTTTTGGCATGGCAATATAATCTTTAAATTTTCCAGGAACAGGTTTGTAGGTTGCGTGGATGACTCCCAAAGTCTTGTAGCACTCGGTGATATTGTCGACCAAGATCCGAAAGGAGGTCATTTCATAAAATTTTTCTCCTTCTGTCGAGAAGCGTTTTATTTTTTCAAAAATAGCGTAATCGTTTTTGGTTGTTCCAGAAATTTGCGAATGGATCCCGTATTCTTTCAGTTTCGGATCTAAAATAGAGACAATTTCTTCTAAAAACTCTTCTCTTTTTTTTTCGGTTTCTTGCATTTTTTGCTTAAGCTCCAAGTGCGCTTCCGGATGCAGGTAATGAAAGCATAGGTCTTCTAGCTCAGTTTTGACGGATCCTAAGCCTAACCTATTGGCAATAGGGGCATAAATATCGAGTGTTTCCTGAGCGATCATTTTTTGCTTGTGCTCAGGAAGGTACTGAAGGGTTCTCATATTATTGAGTCGATCTGCAAGTTTCACGAGTATCACGCGTATATCTTTGGACATTGCCAAGATGATTTTTCGAAAGTTTTCTGCTTGTTTTTCTTCGGAGCTTTTGAACCCTATTTTTGAAAGCTTGGTGACTCCATCCACTAATTGGACGATTTCTTGTCCAAATAAGGTTTCAATTTCTTCGAGTGTTGTGGGGGTGTTTTCCACCGTATCATGCAGAAGTCCTGCAATGATGCTTGGGATGTCCAATCTTAAATAGGCTAAAATTTGTGCTACTTCCGTGGGGTGAACGATGTAAGGATCCCCACTTGAACGGAATTGACCTTCGTGAACTTGGCAAGCAAAATGGTAGGCTTGTTCGAGAAGGTCGAGGTTGCTTTCGGGATGATGAGCGAGGACACTGTGGAAGATGCTTTCCAAACTCGAACTGCGATTGCTCATTTTTTCACCTGCTGGTTCTTTAGTACGAAGGCATTTGCAGTTTGTTTTGTAAGATCATTTGAAGCGCCTGGTAGGTTTGCTGTAATTCATTATTGATCAGAATGAAATCAAAATTTTTGCCTATTTCAATTTCTTGAGTAGCATTTTTCAGTCTTTCTTGAATGCTTGCTTCAGAATCTGTACCTCGCGCACGAAGGCGTTGTTCTAAGATGCTTAAGCTAGGAGGGGCAATGAAAATTTGACAGCAATTTTTCGGAAAGCGTTTTTTGAGTTGTTCCGCTCCTTGCACGTCGATATCTAAAAGTACCCACTCCTGCCGGTCTAATGCCTCTTGAAGCCATTTTTTGGAAGTTCCATAATAATTTCCATGGACCAAGGCCCATTCGATGAATTCGGCATTTTTGATTTTTTGTTCAAAGTCTTTTTGTGTGAGGAACCAGTAATGCACTCCATTTTGTTCGTTGACGCGAGGGGCACGGGTGGTGCAAGAAACAGAAAGTCTCAGTGCCGGAAAGTCCTTCAGCGCTCTTTGACAAAGGGTGGTTTTTCCTGCTCCCGAAGGAGCCGTGATGATGACTAGCTGTGATGGCATTTCATGCTCCCACGGGGGCATGTGCGAGGGCTAGGTCTCCCATCGATCGAAATTTTTGGATACGCTGTTGAAGCAGGCCCTGGGGGTCTTTTTGCCAGATCTTATGAAGCGCAAGAAAGCTTGATTCAATTTTTTCTCTTAAGTTTTTTTGAGCGAGATTCCAGTCCCGGTGAGCGCCTCCTTGAGGCTCTGAAATAATGCCATCGATGACTCCTAGTTCTAAAAGTTCTTGGGGGCTCATTTTTAGTTTTTCACTTGCTTTTTCAGCTAAGCTTGAGTCGCTCCAAAGAATGGAGGCGCAGCTTTCAGGGGAAATGACGGAGTAGGTACTGTACTCCTGCATGAGCACATGGTTGGCGACTCCAATGGCAAGCGCGCCTCCCGAGCCCCCTTCGCCGATGACCACGGAGACGACAGGGACCTCCAGTTGAAACATCAGGCAAATGCTTTCGGCAATGGCTTGGGACTGTCCTCGTTCTTCTGCTTCAATCCCAGGGTAGGCGCCTGGGGTATCAATGAACGTGAGGATGGGCATTTTTGAGCGTTGTGCTAGTTGCATGAGTCTCATGGCCTTACGGTAGCCCTCAGGACGGACCATCCCAAAGTTTCTTTCCATTTTTTGTTTCGTATTTCTTCCCTTCTGATGGCCTAAGATGAGGATGGGCGTAGGCGCTTGGTCTCCTACTTGCCAAGTAGCTACCCCTCCTAAAATAGCAGGGTCATCGTTGAAATGCCGATCTCCATGCAGCTCCATGAAGTCTGGAAATAAAAAGTCAATATAATCACGTGAGTAGGGCCGATTGGGGTGTCGGCAGAGTTGAACTTTTTGCCAGGGTTTTAACCGAGAGTAAATCTCCTCAATGAGCAGGCGCATTTTTTTTTCTAATGTGATGATTTCTTGTGTAAAATCAACTCCTTCTTGTTTGGCAAGGTCTTTTAAGTCTTGAAGTTTTTTTTCAAAATGAACGATGGGTTTTTCGAAATCGTAAAAAGCTTCCATGCTTTCGTTCTAGCACGAGCTTAGATTTGTCTCAAGTTGAGGGTTGTTCTGAGCTTGGGGCTGTGTTTCGCTGAGGAGGGGGATCATGGGGGGTTCTTTTCAAGTTCCAGAAGATTTTTTGCAAGCACTTCATCGGCATTTCGAAGGTCAAAGAAAAACTTTAAAGCCCATTTTGTTTATCATTTTGGGGGGGGTCAGTGCTTTAGGCATCCTGGGTATTTTGGGCTACCAGTTTTCTTCTCGGGTAAAAAAACCCAAGCTTTCGGTGAAAACGGTGCCTACGTGGAAGGAAACCGAGTTGAGTCTCGTATCTCTCGGGTCTTTTGTGGTGCCCCTTCAGAGGCCTTTTGAAAAAGGGCCTTTGCAGATGGTTCAGCTGGAAATGGTGCTTTTGTGCTCGGATCCTCAGACCGCAAGTTACCTGCGCCGCTACACGATCCCTGCTCGAAGCCAGATTTTCAGTACCTTGCATGCCCTTTCTCAAGAGGATGTTCTTTCTTATGAGGGAAAGAAGCGGTTGAGAGAATTTTTAAAGCAGGGTCTGAATGCCTGGCTTCCCGAGGGCTATGTACGGGATGTTTATTTCTCAAAATTGATTGTCAATTCAAGTTAAGTTTGTTACAATGCCCGCTAACCGATCAGAGGTGTATTTTTTTGCGGAAGGCTTTTCATTTCTTAGGTTTCTTGGAAATGGGTTCCTACCGAGTTTTTTGATGTTTCTGTATTAACGAAAAGCATCGGAAAAAACATGATTTCATAATGAACCAGGGGTTCGTGAAATCATAAGTTGGGAGACTGAGAAAGTCATTTTTCAAGTCTCAGGGTGTATGTGAAACAATGAACATTAAATTGACAGGTGTAATACAATGCGTTATTCTGAAAAAACTATGAGTAAAAAAACAAAACAATTAAAGCCAGTAGGCGAATTTATTCGCAAAAAAAGGGAGAATTTAGGGCTTTCACAAAAATCCTTAGGTCTTCTTTTTAAACCTCCCGTAACGACCCAGTTCATTTCTAATATTGAACGTGGGGTAACCCCGCTTCCGCCGCACCATATTTCGGTGCTTGCTCGCTGTCTTCAGATTTCGGAGATGGAGCTTAAGTTCTTGCTTGAGCAGGAGTATGCTATGAAATTGAGCGGCAGATTAGGGCTTACCGATGCGGATTTGGAAAGATCTTTTGAATTAGGATCAGACCGACCGGGAGCTGATTTTGTTTGGATTCAAAAGTTATACGATGCTTATCGTATTGCGGATTCGGAAACCCGAAAAGAGTTTGCCAGTGTTTGTCAAAGTCTTTTGAAGCTTCCGAGAGAAGCCTCACGATCCAGCGAATCTCGCTAGTTCATAAAGTCACGAAGACCGCCCATGACGCGTTCTAATGCGGTCATGACTTGTGCGTGTTTGTACTGACTGTGTGCACTTTTACCTTTTTCGTTTTCTTGTGCGCTTTTGTGGTCCACGATTTGGACTTCAAAGGGGTAGAAAAAGCGAATATCGCGTTGAATGCACTTAAGATCTATTCTTTCGAGAATCGGACTGAGCTCTCGAAAGAAAGATTTTTGTTTTGCAATCTCTTTGAGTTCTTTGATTTCATCGTGGATGGGATTGTGTAATTTGATCAATTGCCGTGCCGTGAATTGAATGGCGCGGTAGAATTGACTTGAGTGCGGATTGTTTGAAATGGGAGAGGGGGTTGTCGCTGCTTGTTCCAATTTGGCAAGTAGTTCCTTTTCTTCTATTTCTAACGGATCCATTCGTGTCAAAAGCTCTTCTATTTGATGACGAAATGGATCCATCTCAATGAGCGTATTTCTCGACCGACTGGGCTTGATATTGTGAGGAATCACAATCATTTTCTCTTTGAGAAATTTAATGACCCTGAGTGCATCAAACGTAGTGAGGGTCGTGAAGCGAATGCCTACACGATCAAAGATGTCTTCTGCCACATTTTCTGGTTTGTGAAGCAGTTTGAGGATGATGGAGTCACGCGATTTCTTGGGCTTCGTTTCAAACGATACCAGATCGACGCTGAGTGGATCCTCTTTTTTTTCTCCTAAAAAAAGTTGTCCTTCGGGATTTCGGTGGATGACTTTATAAAAACGGTCAAAGATTTGTTTTTGGATGTCTGGAAAGTAAGGACTGCGGATGTCTTTGTCAATTTGAGCAATGGTATGCATGACTTTAAGGATACTGCAGGCCCAATTTTTTAAATAAGTGGTCTTAGGGTCAGAAGTTGGACGGCTTGCCATTAAAAAAAGGTAGCGCAAATTTTCTAACGTACTGATTTCTTTTGGAATTTCTAAGCGAAGTCCATCCGGATTTTCAGGTTGCAGAAAGTACTTTCGAATGAAGTGAAGGGCTTCTTGATAATTGCCTAAGACTTCCGAGCGCTCGATGGGATTTTCTAGATTATAGCCATAGCTTTGAAGAAAGTGATCGGCTTCTTGCAGGCTGTTGAGTCGCAAAGAAGTAAAGGAGTCAATCGTTGACTTTCCCTTCAGGACGATATCCAAAATGTCATTTTGGATATCATAGCGGCTTTTCAAGGAGGTTTCTCCTTGGATGCTCGGTATTGTAGGTTCCACTTCGGTAAGTCTAGCGTAAGCTGATTTTCAGATCAATAGTTCTCAGATCCGGGATTTTTTAAAGTTTTTTTGATGCTTTTGAAGAGGATTTGGTATGTAATGCGCCCTGTCGATGCGAATTGATTTTAAAAAATTTCAGGGATTCAGGCTTCAGGTGGTATTTTGGTTGGCCACAGGTTTTGGGTCGGGGCTTTGTCCTCGAGCGCCCGGTACCGCAGGAAGTGTGGTTGGACTCGCAATGGCTTACTTGTTGAGAAACGGAAGCTTGCGTTTTTTCTTTTGGGGGATTGCCATTTTCGTGGCGGTTTGGAGTGCCCATTTTTTTGGAAAGGTCCTTCAAGTAGGTGATCATCAAAGTATTGTGATTGATGAAGTGGTCGGGGTTGCGATTGCCTCTTGGACCGCGGGAGAGTCTGCTGGGGCATGGCTTGCTGCTTTTTTGCTTTTTCGTTTTTTTGATATCCTCAAGCTTCCTCCCGTGGGGTGGATTGATCGGCACTCTAAAGATCCTCGCCATGGGGATTACTTTTGGGGTTTAGGGTGGAGTGTGGTCGGAGATGATCTAGTGGCGGGGTTGCAGGCACTGGTTGTGATCGTTTGCTTTCAGGTCTTTTTTTGCTAGCTTAGGCTAGCTGTGCTAGAGTCTTTGGTCTAACCCCTATTTTAGAAGAAGGAGTGCCCCCCATGGAGCCAGTGAAAAAAAGTTCAGATGTGAAAAATCGGTCTTCCGAGCAGAGTGCTAAAGAAAAAGCCATTGATCTTGCCGTCCAAGCTATTGAAAAGCAGTTTGGCAAGGGTTCGATCATGCGTTTAGGTCTTCAGGAGACCTTGGTGCCTCAGGGTCTTTCTGTGGTGTCCACGGGCTCGATGAGTCTGGACATTGCTTTGGGTATCGGTGGTTATCCCCGTGGAAGGATTGCTGAAATTTATGGTCCTGAGTCTTCAGGAAAGACCACGCTTGCCTTGCATGCAATTGCCGAGGTTCAAAAGCAGGGTGGTGTGGCGGCTTTTGTCGATGCTGAGCACGCTTTAGATGTGAAGTATGCTCGAAATTTAGGAGTCAGAACCGATGATCTTTTGATCTCTCAACCGGATACGGGAGAGCAAGCACTTGAGATTGTCGATACGCTCGTTCGATCGGGAGGCATTGACCTCTTAGTGGTGGACTCTGTAGCAGCATTGGTTCCTCGGGCTGAAATTGAAGGAGAGATGGGGGATCCTCATATGGGTCTTCAGGCTCGTTTGATGAGTCAGGCCCTTCGAAAATTAACGGGTACCATTCACAAGAGTAAGACGTTAGTTATTTTCATTAACCAGATGCGTATGAAATTAGGGGTGGTTTTCGGGAATCCTGAGACGACGACAGGGGGTAATGCTTTGAAGTTTTATGCTTCGATCAGGTTAGATATTCGTCGTATTGCTGCTATCAAAGATGGGGATTCTGTCATTGGAAATCGTACTCGGGTGAAGGTGGTGAAAAACAAGATGGCACCGCCTTTCAAAGAGGTAGAGTTCGATATTTTGTACGGAGAAGGTATTTCCAAAGAAGGGGATTTGTTAGATTTGGCGGTGGAGCTTCAGCTCATTGAAAAAAGTGGAACTTGGTATGCGTACCAGGATGAGCGCATTGGTCAAGGAAGAGAGAATGCTCGCAATTATTTGAAGCAGAATCCTCAGCATATTGTCGTGTTGCGGGATCAGATTTTAAAAAAATCGGGTATCGGGTCTTCTGTGGAACCTGTGGTAGGCTTGGCGGTGGCTCAGCCTGAAAAAAAGGCTGTTTCTTCATGAGATCATGATGCTTTCTTCAGAGATTCGTTCTCGTTTTTTAGCGTATTTTAAGCGTCAGGGTCATGTTGTTGTGGAAAGCGCTTCGTTAGTGCCTTCGCATGATCCTAGTTTGCTTTTTACGAATGCGGGTATGGTTCCCTTCAAAGATGTTTTTTTAGGGAAAAAAAGTCTTCCTTACACGCGTGCTGTTTCGTCTCAGCGCTGCATTCGAGCAGGCGGGAAGCATAATGATTTAGAAAATGTCGGTTTTACAGCTCGGCACCATACTTTTTTTGAGATGCTTGGAAACTTTTCGTTTGGAGATTATTTCAAAAAAGAGGCGATTCATTTTGCGTGGGAGTTTGTCACGCAAGAGCTCAAGCTTGATCCGAAGGATCTTCATGTGACGGTTTTTCATGAAGATGAAGAAGCTGCTCGTATTTGGCAGGAGCAGGAAAAAGTGCCTGGTGAGCGCATCCATCGGTTTGGGGAGAAGGACAATTTTTGGTCGATGGGAGATACGGGACCGTGTGGTCCTTGTAGTGAAATTTTTATCGATCGAGGGCCTCAGTACGGTTGTAAAAAGAGTGCTTGTGCTATGGGCTGCTCGTGTGATCGTTTTTTAGAATTCTGGAATTTGGTATTCATGCAGTACGAGCGTTCTTCGGAGGGGGAGATGATGGCTTTGCCCCGTCCTTCTGTAGATACGGGAGCTGGACTGGAGCGCCTTGCGGCTATTTTGCAGGGTGTAGCGACTAATTATGATACCGATCTTTTTCAGCCCTTTCTTCGTAAGCTTTCTGAGCTTGCTCCCCTGAGTGCTGAGTCTCCTTTTGCCATGCGAGTGGTTGCGGATCATGTGCGGGCGATCTGTTTTTTGATCAGTGATGGGGTTTTTCCTAGTCATGAAGGTAGGGGTTATGTCCTTCGTAGGGTCATGCGTCGTGCGATTCGCTACGGAAAACAACTGGGTTTTGAACGCCCTTTTTTGCATCAAACGATTGCTTGGGTTTGCGACCAATTTGAGGGGATTTATCCTGAGCTTCGCAAACAGCAGGCAGTGATCGAGCATGCTGTTTTTTTAGAAGAGGAGCAATTTCTCAAGACCTTAGTGAAGGGGCTTGTGCTTTTAGAGGAAAAACTTGCGATTGCAGGGGATGTGCTTTCGGGAGAAGTGGCTTTTCAGCTCTATGACACCTATGGCTTTCCTTTCGACTTGACGCGAATGATTTGTCAAGAAAGAGGCTGGAGTGTTGACGAGTCAGGGTTTGATCGATGCATGGATCGGCAGAAGAAAACTTCTCAGAAGCATTGGCGAGGTTCGGGTCAAAAGATTTTGGATGGATATGGGGTCTTTGGGGCAACGTCGATCTTTGTAGGTTACGATGCTTGGCAGGTGCGTTCTGAGTGCCTGCAGATTTTATCTGAGCAAAAAAGCCTTAGTTCTGTCGAGGCAGATGGATCTACGATCGTTCAGGTCATTTTTGCTGAGACACCTTTTTATCCAGAATCGGGAGGACAGGTCGCCGATTGCGGAAGGATTTCTGGGGAGCGTTTCGAAGCAGAAGTGGTGGATGTGCAAAAAGTTCGTGGATGTATTTTGATCCATGCGAAGCTCCTTGAAGGGGTGCTCAGGGTCGGAAGTACGTACTTTCAGTGCACGGATCGGGCTTTGAGGGAGAAGACAGCACGTAATCACACAGCCACACATCTTTTGCACTGGGCACTTCGTGAGGTTTTGGGTGTGCATTTGCGGCAAGCGGGATCCTTGGTGACGCCTGATTTTTTGCGATTTGATTTTTCTCATCCAGAGCCTTTAACGCAAGCGCAATGGATTGAGGTGGAGGATTTGATTCAAAAGAAGATTTTTGCATCTGAGCCGGTGGCTAAGCAGGAAATGGCCAAAGAGGAGGCGATGCGTTTGGGGGCGATTGCTTTTTTTGAAGAGAAGTATGGGGATCAGGTGCGTGTGGTCCAGGTAGGGGATTTTTCAAGTGAATTTTGTGGGGGCACCCATGTGGATACTACCTCTCAGATTCATCTTTTTAAGATCGTCAGTGAGCATTCGGTTGCAGCTGGGGTACGTCGTATTGTGGCTTACACTTCTGAGGTGGCTTTTGAGTATTTGAGAGAAAAATGCTTTCAGTTCAATGCGTTGAAGGAGCAATGGAAGGCAGGAAGCAATGAGGAGCTTTTTGGTAAGTTTGAAAAATTCCAGGCTTCGGAGAGGGAGCTTCGGAAGGTTTTAGAACAGTGGCGATTGGAAAAGCTTTTATTGCAAGTTCCTGAGTTAATGAAAAGAATTCAAAATAGGGGGAAATTTCAGGTATTAGTCAGCGAGTGTCAGGCGCAGGATGTGCTTGAGCTTCGCAAGCTTAGTGACGCACTGAAGCAAAGAGTTTCTGACGTGATTTTGGTCTTGGGTGCTCGTGGGGATGGAGAAGTTTTTTTGCTCATTGCTTCAGGAAAGAGGGTTCCTGTGGGTTTTCAAGCTCAGCAGCTTTTGAAATTGCTTTTGGATCCGATAGAGGGGCGTGGAGGAGGAAGGTCGGATCTTGCGCAAGGGGTAGGGAAATGTCCGGAAGGCTTGTCGCAGGCATTGGTTGAGGCAACGCGTTGGTTTCAGGAAAAAAGTTCAGCCTGCTGAAAAAAATGTCGAAATAGCTTGGGTAGGATGGGCACCGTAAGGAAGCGGGATGGGAGAGGTGCTGTGTTCAGAGGGTTTTTCCGATTATTGGTTGAGGGATGGACGTTGAGTGTTTTTTTCGTTTCAAGTTGGGGGGAGGCTTCCCCTGCTTTTCGGGTGTACTCGGTTTATCATCCGTTAGACTTAGGGGAGACTCGGGTCGCTCCTGAAAAAGAGTATTATGTCTCTATGGGTCAGGTTCAGGGTTTGAAGAGTGGGGATTTTCTTGAGGTTTCTCGCCGGTTACCTACGTATGATCTTCAGGAGCAGCGATTTTATCGGGATTTGCTGATTCCCATTGCGTTGGTGGAAGTGATTCATGTGGAGCCTCATGCTTCTGTGGCGCATTTAAAAAAAATGCTACGGGGACCTCAGGTCGGTGTTCAAGCTGTGATGGTAGGGGATCAGGTGAGAAGAGTGGAGGCAAGTTCCTTGCAGTAGTTTTTTGGGGATAGAAATTGCTTTCTCCTGTCAGGCATTCGGTGTATACAGTTCAAACTGTGTTATTTTTTTTGAGTTCCTGAGGAGGTTGCATGAATAAAAATAGGATAAATCGTTTTCTGGTTGCGTCATGGGTTGCTGTGCTCTTGGTTCTGGAAGTCAGTTGTACGAGTAAGCCTGTAAAGCAGGAGGAGTCTTTGGTTTCTGAAATGCCGCCGTTGTCTGCGGCTCCTGCAGCTGATGAGAATACGCTGGGGGATTCGGATTCAGGCAAGGCTATGGGTATCCGTACGGTGAACTTTGCTTATGATTCTTCGAAATTAGATGAGGACAGCAAAACTGTTTTGAAGACAAATGCTGATATCCTTAAGAAGCACGAAAGGTTGCACGTGCAAGTAGAAGGGCACTGTGATCAGCGAGGTGGAGTGCAGTACAATATTGCGTTGGGTGAGCGACGTGCAAAAGCCGTTAGAAATTACTTGAAAGATTTGGGTGTATCAGACAGTCGGTTGACCGTGATTAGCTTTGGTAAGGAGCGTCTTGTCGATGAATCGACGACAGAAGAAGCTTATGCGAAGAATCGTCGAGCTAATTTTGCGATCACTTCGCATGAATGATCGTTGTCAAAGATGAGGTGGGAGTTCTGAAGTGGACGTTTTTGGCAACGTTCTTCTTTCAGCTGAGCTGTGCTTTGACGGCAGTTCGTCCCACCCAACTCATGTCTGATACGGTGGCTGCAGTTCGTGCGGCTCAGGAAGTTCAGGCTGATGTTTTGTCGGTGGATCTTTTTCGTCAAGCCCAGGAATGGTTGAATCGTGCCAAGCAAGAGTACAAGTTTAAAAATTTTGATTTAGCCATTCGGTATGCACAAAAGTCAAAGCGCTATGCTGAGAATGCGGAGTACGAGGCGATCCGAGCAGGTGGGGTTCGTGGTGGGGAGGTAGGTACGGAAGCGGAGCATGCGCCTGGTTCTGTGAAGGAGCCTGCCCTTTTGAATCCGTAAATGAAGAAGGAGGGTTTTGATGCTCTGGCAAAGAACTCAGCTTGGGGTCATGGTTGCCTGTTGTTTTTTTTGTTCCTGCTTCACGACACGTTCTCAATTGCGTAGGGATACGGAGGGTTTCCACCCTGCTCCTCCTATTCAGTCCGTTTCAGACTCAGAGTCATATGCTTCTGAGGAAATCAAAGTTGAGCTCACGCAGATGGAAGGACGTCTTCAGGAAGTGGAAAGAAGTCTATCGGGGACAGCTGCTTTTGATGTGCGCGAGGAATTGCAAAAGATAAAAGCGAGGTTAGATACTTTAGAGCACAAAGAGGTTTCGATCCCTTCAAAGGTTGAGCCGCTGGGTCTTTTTAAAAAAGGCAAAGATCATTATGAGAAGAAGGAGTATGAGGGGGCCTTCGAAAGTTTTACTCAGTACCTTCAGTTGCCAAAAAACAAGACTTCTTTGAAACTTCTTGAAGAGGCTTTATTCTTAAAAGCTGAAAGTTTTTATCACCTGAAAAAGTACAAAAAAGCGATCGTGGAATACTCTCATTTCTCAGAAGTTTACTTGAAATCTCTGCGTATGCCTGAAGTCTTATGGAAAATAGGGATTTGTTTTGAGTTTTTGGGGATGAAAGAGGATGCACGTGGGTTTTTTCAAGAATTACTGGAGAAGTATCCGAGTTCTTTGCAGGCTAAAAAAGTGAAAAAGAAGGTCAAGTGAGTCTCATTTTGGGTATTGAGACTTCCTGCGATGAATGCAGTGTGTCTGTCGTGCGTGATGATCCTGCGTATGCGCCTGAGGTGCTTGGGCTTTCTACTTTTTCGCAGGTGGGTTTGCATGGGCCCTATGGGGGGGTTGTTCCGGAGATTGCTTCTAGGAATCATTTGGAAACGATTCAGGGGAGGGTGAGTTGTGCATTGGAGGAGGCTCGGGTGGCGCCTTCTGAGCTTGAGGCGATTGCTGTGACGAATCGGCCTGGATTGGTCGGATCTCTTTTGGTGGGGGTGAGTACGGCGAAAGCTTTGGCTTATGCTTGGGAGAAGCCGTTGATTCCTGTGCACCATCTGGAGGGGCACGCAGCAAGTTTGTATTTGCGAGATCTTGGTCGGCAAAAGCCTGTTTCGGTGACTTTTCCTTTACTTCTTGCCATTGTTTCGGGGGGGCATACGAATTTATACTGCGTGAAAGAGCCTGCTGAGCGTTGGGCTTGGGATTTTTTGCAAACTTCGTTTGTGGGGAGAACGAGGGATGACGCGGCTGGAGAGGCTTTAGATAAGATTGGAAAAATGCTTGGATTTGCTTATCCGGCAGGTGCTGCTATTGATCTGCAAGCGCGGGGAGGGGATCCCCATGCTTTTTTACTTCCGAAGGCGTTGCCGCAGAAAGATATCCTGGATTTTTCGTTCAGTGGATTGAAAACGGCTGTTTACCTTTTAGTGCAGAAGTTAGGAGCTGCGGGAGTTCAGCAGGTGTTGAAGGATCTTTGTGCCTCAGTTCAGGAGGCTGTGGTGGAGGCGTTGCTAGGAAAGATTTTTCTTGCTAGGGATCGTTATGGTTGTCAATCCCTAGGCGTTGTGGGGGGGGTTGCTTCTAATAGTCGGTTACGGTTTCGGTTAGAAGAAGAGTGGCAGAAGCGGGTTTTACCAGGAAGACCTTTGTTTCCTTTAGGAAAGTACTGTACGGATAACGCTGCGATGATTGCTGCAGCGGGAGCTTTTCGCTGGAGGCAAGGGCATGTGTTGAGTAGAGATCATTTTTTGAAATTGAATGCTATTGCCAATCCTTTGAACTGACGAATCATGGCTTATTCAAAACGTAAGCATTTAGGGCAGCATTTTTTAAAAGATGCTCAGGTGGTAGAAACTTTGGTGGGAGCACTGATGGTAGAGCTACAAAATAGGTGCTGCCATTATCTTTTAGAAATTGGTCCTGGGAAGGGGGCTTTGACCTCTTTGATCAGAGAAAGACTGAAGTCTTTGGATTTTTTTCAGCAATTTTTTCTTTGTGAAAAGGATGAGCTTTTAGCAAAGAAGTGGGAGCAGTTGGGAGTTGGAATACACGTGGGTGATTTTTTGGATTGTCCTACACATTTTTGGTTGAAGCCTGCATTGGCGGTGGTTTCTAATTTACCCTACTCAAGTTCGATTGCGATTTTAAAGAAGCTTGTTTCTGAGGTAGATACGATCAGGGTGATGGTTTTGATGTTTCAAGCGGAAGTTGCTTTTCGGTTGCGAGCAGAAGAAGGCAATCGGAATAGAGGCAGTCTTTCTCTTGCGATTCAAAATCGTTGGGATGTGCATTTTTTGTTGAAGGTACCTCCTTGCTCGTTTGATCCTGCTCCTTGCGTTGATTCGGAGGTTTTACTGTTTATACCAAGATCACATCCTAGGATTGAGGGTTCTGACACAGCTGAGGGACAGGTTTTTTGGGAGCTTTTGCTGAGGAAGGGTTTTGCTCAGCCGAGGAAAATGCTTCGTCGGGTCTTTTTATCTCAGTGGCTTGGTTTATTGGATCGTTCTGGGGTTGATGGGAGTAAGCGTGCTTTTGTGCTTGATTGGGCTGAGTGGAATGCGTTGTTTCAAGCGAGGGCAGGCTTGAAATTTTTTTTGCCATAGGATTTTTATGAATCAACGTTCGGAAAAGCTCATTGCGTCGCATCCTGCAGCTCGGTTTGATTATACTATTGTCGAAGTCTTGGAAGCGGGTATGGTATTGCGGGGTACGGAGGTAAAAAGCCTGAGGGAAAGCACGCCTACGTTAAAAGAAGCTTTTGTTGAGGTGGAGGCTTCTTCGGGAGGATTTCATGCTTGGTTGGTCAATGCTTATATTGCTCCTTATTCTCACGGCAACTTATCCAATCATGCGCCTTTACGAAAAAGAAAATTGCTCTTGCACCGCAGTGAATTAAATCGTTTGCACGGATCTCTTGTGAAAAAAGGGCTGAGTTTAGTGCCTCTCAAGCTTTACTGGAAAAGAGGGAGGGTGAAAGTAGAACTTGGGTTGGGAAGAGGCAAGAAAAAATACGATAAGCGACAGGATTTGAAGAAAAAAACAGTGGATCGAGAGATTCAAGGAGCGATGAAAAGAAATGGTACTTTCTGAGACCGTTGCTCGGATTTTTTTAGAAAGAGTATTTTCGACTCCTGATTGGATCGTCTGGGAAGACTATGAAGGTGGGTTGAGCAAGTCTTATACTTTTCGATCGCTGTATGATCGATCTGAGCTGATTGCCCGCAGTTTGAGGAAGTACTGTCTTCGAGATCGAGAGAAGATAGTGCTTTGTCTTCCTAGTTCTTGGGAGGCCTTGGTCTTTGGAATGGCGGCGCTCGGAGCTTGCTTGGTGGAGGTTGTTTTAGATCCACGATTGCCTGTTTCTGTTTTAGTGACTTTACTGGAAGAAGTTGAGGGTCGTGTTTTGGTCGTGGAAGGGGCAGGTTTTTTAAAAAAGCTGGGTGAGGATCCTCGGTTTTCAAAAGTGCTTGCATCTTTGGAAAAGGTCATTGTTTTGGACGATCTTTCGGAGGATTTTGTTTCGCTCAACCAAGTACCTTTTTTTCGCGAGCAACGGGATTCAAAATTTTCTTCGGAATTTGAAGACCGTCTTTCTTCGTGGTCGCCTGCAGATATCATGAGTATGGTGTATACGCAGGGTATCTCAGGGATGCCTCGGCCTGTTTTTTGGACGCATGCACAGGTAGTGCAGGCTATGGAGCATGCGAGTCGTGATTTTGGATCGAGGATCGCTGCTCAGTCTTGTGTTGTTTCTTGTTTACCTACTACCCATGCATTCGGAAAATTAGTGTTATTGACATCTTGGGCATTGGGTTGGAAGTACTGCTTTAGGACTTCCTGGAGTCTTCAGTTACTTGAAGAAAAGGAGCTTTTTCCTAGTATCTTTTTCGGATCAACTCGTTTTTTTGAAGATTGGTACGGGGAGCTTCAAAAGAAGCGGATGGGATCTGGGAAGAAGGCTCTTTACGATTGGGCTTATGGGGTTGCTAAAAAATGCACGAGGTCTTCTTGGGAGTTGTTGCCATGGAAAGATGCTTTGGAGTATCGGTTGGTTCAGCGCTTTTTATTGCAGCGTTTGGTTTATCCTTGGGGAAAGCATTTGAAGATGGTGGTATGCCTGGGGGGTTCGTTGCCTGCTTCTGTGCAGGTTTTTTTTGCGTGGCATGGCATTGCTATCTGGGAGGGGTATGGTTTAACAGAGACTTGTGGTTGGATTGCGTTGCGTGAGCCCGGCAAAGTTGGTTTTAAGAGTTGGGGTCGTTTGAAAGTCGATGCTGAAGGTGAGATTTGGGTCGGTACTTTTCAGGGCTGGTTGGCCACGGGGGATTTGGGATCGATCAGTGCTCATGGATTTCAGTTTTTGGGTCGTAAGCAGGATCAACTTTGGGTAGAGGGTCGAAGTGTTTCGGTAGTTCGGTGGGAGACCTTGGCTCGTTTTTCTG
>TBL_comb48_EPIDRAFT_1000855_pt1 | contig 23419 bp, 30 predicted proteins | sample TroBogEpilimnion_37_FD_10681 | JGI IMG/M metagenome (IMG submission 10681) | reverse complement strand
CCAACTCACTGTATCTCTCAACACAGTTACTGGTACACGCACTGCACAAGTTCGTGTATACGCCCTCAACTACAACGTTCTCCGCGTAATGTCTGGTATGGGTGGTCTCGCATACTCCAACTAAACCTGCAAATATCTACTATATTTGCGTGGGTTACTAACCTGTTGGCTTTTAGTGTAATATAAATTAAAACATAATGAAACCATAATTGAGCTTCAAGATTGAAATTCAATTATGGTTTAGTAGTAAATGATGAAACTTTCTGAATGGCAAAAAACAATTAAGCCCCGAAGTTGCTTGATTTACAATGCTTCAACTCAAGACGGTCTTGACGGCTCAGTTCCTTTTCCGATTGGCATGGGGTACAAGTTTATGTTATTTGATGGAACTATAGAAGAGTCACAAATAGGACCTCATAACAGAGACGTTATTTGTGCTATAAGTCCATGGACCGATACAAACCGTAGAAAAGCTAAGTCTCGTCTTGTGATTATAAAAAATCTTGATAAAAACGGTATTAAAAACATTACTTTGGATCCAAAAGTATACTTCCAAGAACTTCCAAAATACAAATTTGTTATTTCTCCTGAAGGAAACGGGATTGACTGCCATAGACATTACGAGGCATTGATGGCTGGATGTATACCTATACTAGAAAGAAACCCTCACATAGAAGAAAAGTATAAAGGTTGTCCTATACTCTGGACCACAGACTACAGCGAAATCACGATTCCTTATTTACAACAAAAATATTGTGAAATGATAGAGTCGACATACGATTTCAAATGTCTTTACTTGGAGAGCTATTCTCCTGAAACACAAACCCAAATAAAACTAAACGGTAACTTTTGGGGACAAGGGTTTACCGGAAAAGAATGGTATAATTAAAACAAATTCTTAAAGTAATGGAGCTAGTTTATTATACAGTTGGCTTTAATGCTAAGTATATCAATTTAGTTTATGTTTCAATACAGTCTGTTCGTAAATACAACAATACCGATATAATGGTTATTTGCGACGAGTCTCTTGTTGAAACCTGTAAACAAACGCTTTCATGTTTTAGTAATATTATTGTAGTTCCATGTAAAGATTCTATAAGTGGAATGGATTCATCTATGAAAAAACTTCTTATTTTTGATTACGATCTTTCAAAATACAGTAAAGTATTGTTTGTTGACGCAGATATTTTAGTTGACGTTAACTTATCTGTTTTTTTCAATAAGTTTACAGAAAACAACAAATTATACGCATACACGGAAAATAGTCATATTTGGTTCCATACACAAATACATTTTTCTTTATTGAACTATACGGATGAAGATATAGAGTTTTTTAAAAAAAATAAAATTTATACATTCAACTGTGGCTTATTTGCATTTTTGAATACTCCCGAAATGTCAGAACACTTTCAGAACATACGAAACATGATAAAAGACTATAAAGGAGAATACTATTACGAACAATCTTTTATGAACGTATACTTTAATACCAGAAACCTAGTGGATACAAACGTATTTAATCCGTCTAATTGTTCCATGAATATTTTTACAGATGGAATTAGAAACAAACTTATGTTACCATGGACGATACGTCAATATAAAGGCAAAATCTTACATTTCTCTATAACACCAGGGTACGAACAGAAAATGAAAGAAATGCTATGGTGGAAAACAAGGTTTGGAATATAATAATATAAACAGTAGATATCTTTTATATTTAAACATGGATTTAGTGTATTTCGTAGTTGGATTCACAGAAGAAAGTGTGGACTTAACCGCATTAGCGATCAAATTTTTCCGTTTGAAAAACTTAACAATACCTATTTTGGTTATCTGTGATGAAGCTTTGATGGAAAGATGTAAGACATTGTTCCCATCAGACGTTATTTTGGTTTCAAGTCCAAACTCCACAAAAGGAGAAGACGCAAGTGCAAAGAAATTACATATTTTTGAAGCTATCCAAAACATGAACGTTGAACGTATAATGTATATTGACTCCGATATATTGGTTGATCGAAACATTGACTCAATATTTAATAAAGTAACCCATCCTGAAAAGTTGTATGCTTATTACGAGAACACAAATATTGAATCACATAAAAACAGAAACTGGTCCTTTCAAAATTATTCGGATGCGCACATTGAATTTTTTCATGAAAAGAAGATTTATGTGTTTAATGCCGGATTCTTTTGTTTCAGAAACACTCCACAAATGAAACAGCATTTCCAAAATACAATTCAATTAATGAATAATCATGTGGGAGAACAATTTTACGAACAATCTGCTATAAACGTATACTTCAACAAGAACGATTTAGTTGACGGAAAATTAATTAACAACGAAAACTATAACATGTACTATCCATTCAACGAAACGTGTCGCAATAAAATCGTCCACTTTGCAGGAGCTCCAGGAAACACACAGTCCAAATTAGAACGTATGAAAGAATTTTTGATACAATACATTTTTATGAAAGTAACATGCCCTAAATGTTCTAACAATATTATAGTTGCAACTGTATAAGTATAACAAAAAGTATTAGCAATAAGTAAATGCCAGACAAGACACGCAAGGTCAGAACATACGGAAGTCGCGCACAAGTTATGCACGGGGGGGCAATGAAGACAACAGGAGGTCTCACTAAAGATGACCTAATGTATAACAAAGGCGGTCGTATCGTATCAAAGAAACGACACGCAACAATGAAGAAACGAATTGGAGGAGAGGAATAAAGGTTTTAAACGCACTTTTAGTATTCAAATAAAATGCCCGAGTATATCGTTGAAGCCAAGACGGTTCAAACAGGTGCGGTCAGAACATTGACTGAAGCTTTGAAATGTATCTTGGTGGAAATGAGTCTCATATTTGACTCCGATGGTGTTCGCATGGTAGCTATGGATAATACCCGAACAGTGTTGGTCCACTTAAGATTATATTCTGATAAGTTCGAGAAGTATACTTACAAACACAATACAGGTAAGTTTGTTATTGGAATTAACACCGACCACCTCCACCGTATTGTGAGAACGGCAACGAACGACGACACAATCACATTTTACGTCGACCAATCAGACCCCAATACATTAGGTATTCTGCTTGAAGACGGCGAAAAGAAGCAAGTGACACGATACAAGTTGAACTTATTGGACCGCGACGAACCAGATATTCAATTACCTGAAACCGAGTTCTCGGCACACATAACTATGCCTTCCTTGGACTTCCAAAAGATTTGTAGAGATATGACTTTACTTGGTGCCAAAACAGTAGAAATCAAAAACGTCAGTTCCTCCTTGACATTTGGATGCAAAGGTCATTTTGCCTCGCGAACAACCGTGATGGGCGATTCAGAGAACGAGTTTTCTATTCAAAAGAAGATGACCGACGAAATCGTTTCAGGTAACTTTTCTTTGCCTCATTTGGTCTTATTCACAAAATGCACGAACTTATGTAACAATCTAGAAATCCATATGAAAAACGACTGGTTCTTAATGATCCGATACGTCGTAGCTAATTTAGGAGACATTAAGTTATGCTTGATGCCCTGTTCTACTTAAACTTTGTAATACCATCCCACGATTTCAGACACAAGTTCCAGAGAAAACGCTATTAACGCTCCAGTTTCAAATACAACTAAATGCGTAACTAAATTAGAACCATCAATTCCTGTCATGTCCTTGAATATCTTAAAATAAGGCGGGTCTCCTTTTGTTAATTTCTGTTCTGCTATGATGACAATACAAACTTTAAACACTATATGTTGTAACCATATAGCAAATAAAATTAAAAATACAATACACTTCAACCAAAAGGCTGGGTATATTGTATGAGACACAATTACCATGATACTAATCGTAACTCCAACCACAAAATGAATAACTCCCAAAATGTACCCTAAAACTTCTCCGTCTGTTGAAATCCAAGAATACAAAAAACGAGTCACGTCTCTTACGTATTTCTCTATTTTGTCAAGTATAGAACTTTCAATTATAATTTTCATTATTATTACTTAGGTCTTGCTTTATGAGGAGTATACGTAACGTCCTCGCCAATCTTGAAGTTTTCAATTGTTTTATTTATGTAATTGTTGTCCGATACAGTTGTAGTTGTATTCCAAATCTTTACGATTGAGAAAGACCCTTTTGGAGATAAGGTAATACCTACCAAAGTTTCTTTTCGTTGCGTCAAGAGTTCGTTTGCCACACAGTGAACCATCAAATTTATAAATGTAGAATGAACGACTTTATCTTCAATTTTCTTAGACCATGCGCCTCCAGCTTCGTTTTCTGCTGCGTCCCATAAAGGTTTGAATCCTTCTCGCATGAAGAAGAACATTCCAGACTCCCAAGCTTCCTTGGAAATTGAGTCTACTATACTCCAGAACTGCTGTGGCGTAGCTATTGAAACTATTTTTATGTAACTATCTAAATCATAATTCTTGTTGTTGGGATCGTGATACCACAGAATCCAGCGATACTGGAATTTTGTGGTTTCGATATTTGATCCCATTTTATACTATTCTATAGGTTAGTTAAAAACGAATTCGTTTTTAACTTAGAGAAAGTATATCATACAATACAATGAGTTTAACAGTAGCAGAAATTTATTCAGTCCGATTCGGACTTAAACTTCCTTTAACAAGTATAGTTCAAGAGAACATAGCAAAATTACGAATTACTCCGGTCGCTTTCAGACCAGTTCGTCCTCCTCAAAGGGTGGCGTTCAAACCTAAACCTTCCCAGCCCGACAATTGGCGTGAAAACGTCTTAGTGGATGCTGTGAGAAGAGTGAAAGAAAAAGATGATCCAGAATACGCAGAAGTTTTCAGCTCTATCAACAAGATTTCATCCAAGACATTGGACAAGTTATCTAGTCAAATAGTTGAGAACATCAGAAAACGCGATGAAATGTTCAGATTGCGTGTCACTACATTATTGTTTGACACCGTTATGACACAAGGTGGATTTTATGTTGATTTGATGTCCGATTGTGCAAGGAAACTTGTCGAAGAAATTCCGGAAATCAAAGAAGATATCTTAGTTCAAACAGAGATGTTTCCTAAGCTATACAACATGAACGATACTGTCGTATGTCCTTCAATTGAAGAAGCAGATTACGCAGACAAAATAGTGGAATGGACGAAGATGAAAGATAAACGACGCGGGTATGCTAAATTCATTACGAACCTGTTTGTCCGTGACCTTCTTCCTGAAGAGGTTGTGACGAGATCGTTAGTACAAGTGATTATAGATTTGGACGATACGGCTAAACAGCCAAAAACAGAACAGACAGAAGAAAACACATCGCAATTTGTGGTATTCTTGTACGAATTAGTGAAAACATTACCTGCTTCGGCAACTGTCCTTCGCACGATGGTCCGAAACTGTGTGACAAATCTTCTTGGCTTGCCTCGCCCCGAACTTCCAAGTTTGAATATGCGATCAAGGTTCAAGCTGGAAGATACGCTCAAATGCGTTCAGTAGTTTAAACATCAAAGAAACCCATAAAACAAATGTCTGTGCCTTTACCTTCTGCAAGTGTCTTGCTTCGCGCAGCACAAGTATCTGTAACAGAAGATAAGCCTATTTATTTAGATTATTACCAGGACAGCGTCAACAAGAAATGTTGTATCGGAGTCAGAGAAACAGAAAAGTTCTTGGTCAAGTCGGACAGTGAATACACTTCCACTATCCAGAACGTTTTTAAATGTGAAACTTGTTACATCGTTATGACCGAAAACAGTTTATATGTCGTTTCAACTGAAATTCCAATTAAGAAGATTATGGGGTCTAAACAAGAATAATAAAGAAATACAATGGATTTAGTGTTCCCTCCGCCCCATTATTTTTTATTTGAACCATTGAATGATTCAGAAACAAAGAAGCTTTGGTCCTTGTATAAAGAAAAATACGGAGACCAGTGTGAGTTCTCGGAAGTGGATGCGACACAAACAAACTCAGCGGAAACGTTTTCCCCATGGTTTGATAACTGGATTTCAAAAGTTCCCGAAAAGAAATCAACAAAAATAAGGATTCTGCTTATTTGGAACTCTGAATTCCTGACTTATTCTTGCCAGCAAATGCTGAGACGGTCGTTAGAACAACGATCGTTCAAGTGCAGAGTTTGGTTCCACGCAGAAGATCCTACAACAATTCAGCCTGCTATTTACAGCAGATGTATCGTAAAACGGATTCCGACATTTATACACAAACCTCTAATTATATAAAATGAAGGTCGTAGTATTCACTGACGGAGCATGTACGAATAACGGTAAGGCCGGAGCTCAAGCTTCTTGGGCTTGCTGGTTTCCCGACCATCCTAATATATCTAAAGCCGAACGCGTTCCTGAATCCGAACCCCAAACGAACCAGCGAGGCGAACTTATGGCGATTTCCAAGGCAGTAGAAATCATAAAAGCCAACTTCCCATACGAAACAAACATTCAAATATATACTGACTCAAAGTATTCTATTGACTGCTTGACTACCTGGCTACCTAGCTGGGTGGCAAAGAACTGGAAGACTTCACAAGGCGCAGACGTAAAGCATAGAGATATCATTGAATCTACCAGTTCCCTGCTTTCAAAATTTGAAGGGTTCATTTTCACACACGTGAAGGCTCATACGGGAAAAGACGACTACGAAAGCAAGAATAATCATATCGTAGACCGAATGGCAGTTAGAGTCATTGATCCCGAACAGGAAGATATCGTCATTGAGAGCAACACAGAAGTTGCAATTGAAGGTTTGCCTGTTTCGTTGATGGGTCCTCCTGTTTCAGATAGAGTATTGATTCAATGGTGTTTAAGTAACTTAGATAAACTAGATCAATCGGATTTAAATAATGCTCTGTTATCAACACTCACTAAGACCTTGAAGAAAAAGGGATTTGACTTACCTAAGCAACGTCTTCATAAAACAGCTCTGTATAGATTAATACCGTTAAATCATTTAATCACAGAAACTACAACTATAACAAAACAAGAATGAGCGTCACAGTCTATCAATTCTGGTCTCCTACTTGCGGCCCATGTAGAGAAATCAAACCTGCTTTGAACGACTTGAAAGAAGAGTTCGATCAGACATCTTGGATTTCAGTAAATATACGTGACGATCCATCCGGCTTGACTCAAACTTACGGAGTAACTATGGTTCCTACTTTAGCAGTTGTTGCAAAAGACAAAGAAGGAAAAGTGTTAACCGTTAAAAAACAATCAGGAACAAATATGGCAAATTATTACCGAATTATTCAGGAAGCTTTGAAATTTATTCAGTAACTGTTTTAGTAACTAGTTTACCATCTTTGTAAACGTCGCAAACGTATTCGTCTGAGTCGGCGCTTTTTTGCAAACATTGTCCTACTGTTCCGGTTGTAGGTTGTCCTGCTGCTTTTGCTTTTGCGGCGGCAGCTATATCAGAAGCTGTCCCTCCTGGAGATGCTATAGCGTTAAACGCCGACTGATCCGTGAATTTTTCTTTGTAATTTGTGAATCCTTGTGCGAGCGCCAATGAATTTTTATTCATAGCCGTTGATACCCAGTAAGTTATTGTTCCAAATGCTGCTCCAAAGAATACAGCAAAAACAATGCCAACCAATACAAATGGAGGACATTTATTGAAGTAGACTGACTGGTAATAAATAACTCCAACTTGAGCTAGAACAAAAATTAAAAACATTAAACCGGGTATAAACGATTTTTTTGCTGCGTCTGGTCCACCGTTCCAAAGCGCATTTAAGTAATAGAATCCTATTGTCGTAGTAAACACTATGATAGAAGGAGAACTACTTGTTTTAAAACCCATCGGCAAAGCCATATCACATACTCCTGGTGTTGGTGATGCCATTAATTTACCTTGTTTTTATTTTTTAATATAATTATGCTTTCTTTCTCAAAAATGGTACGTAACTTAACATTGTGTTACCGTATTTGCTTCCTATCGCATCAAGCGCTAAATTCATTCCTACTGCTCCCCCGGCTGCAATTACTGGGATCAAGAAGTTAGCATTTTCAAAAATAGCAGCACCAATAATAGAAAACATCGCTAAGGATATGGGTAAATAAAGCATAACAGCAGTTGCTATATTGAATATCACAGCTTGAGCCTTCTCAACATCTTTTAATTGAAGTGCTCCTCCAGCTATTAAAGCAAGCACAATGAATGTTATCTGTATAGCTGTAAATACAACACTCATGTCTACACCTGTTTGGGCTACGCTGTAAATAATCAAACCAAATATTCCAACACCAAAACTGCCAATAATCACGTAAATTATTGTATCGCCGTCCATTGATTATTCTCAAGATACAAAAATAACGTGGATTTACAAATGAGTGGTAATGCCTCAAATTGTCCGAATCAAAGCCCTATCAATCTATCACAGTCCACTTCACAACCCTGTGATTTATTGTGTCAATTAGTGTTTGATGATGTATACCCTACGTCGGCACAAGTATCTATTGAGTCAAACAAAACACATAGTTACGCTATTATAAGTAACACTGCAGGGTTAGGATCTTGTAAATTTAATAACGATGGTTACACTGCTAGAATGGTACTGATTAATCAAAGAAGTAACCATACAATTGAAAGTATTCAAGGAGACGCAGAAGTTACTATCATATTTGATAATCCTACAAAGGGGGATTTATTAGTTTGCTTTGTCGTCCAATCAAACCCTAATCCTTCTAATTCCGCTCAGTTCTTCAATTCAATTGTTAAGTATCTCAACACACAAAACACAGAAGTTCCTCTTGGAAACAATTGGTCTTTAGCTAACTTAGTTCCTCCTTCAGGAGAACATTTCGTGTATGACGGAACTTACCCAGAAAGCTGCCAAGCTGCAAAAGTCATAGTTTTTAAATCCATGATTAACATTGATCCTAACGATTACGCTACGTTAGCAAGTAAACTTCCTGCGTATTCCCAAACTATTCAAGGAGCTGGAAATCGTAACGTATACTTCAACGCAACGAAACAGTTACCTGGAGGTCCTACAGCATTAGATAATCGCGCATACCTTGTTTTTCGAGAAAATCCAAGTAAGGCAGGAAACAATAAAGCTGTAAAAACTGTAGGAGTTTCAGAAGCAACTTCAACACAAGGATCAAAAAACAGTGTAACTAGCACTATATCCGACTGGACTTTCGGTCAAATTCAAGCTAACGGAGTCATAGCAATTCTAGATATCATTCTTTTGATTTTGTCGTTCGGAGTTGCTTTCTATTTCGGATACATGAAATACCAGATGTTCGGCGAAATCATGTACCTACAAAGAAAAACAGGAGAGCTTGGAAGCTACCTTCGTAGTTTTATATTCAGACCCAAACCTGTTATTTCGACTGCGTCAATCTAGAACCTTCTCCAATACTCGTCTTCTTCGTCCATATTCCAATCATCGTTGCCATTTTTACCGTATTCTTCTTCACTTGATAATTCACCAGTTGTTTGGTTAGCTCTATCTATTTTAGTGCTTAAAGAAACAGGTGTTTTTTTGGCATAAGATACTGTCTCAAACCCATCTTCGTCAGTTTTTGGTTTGTTAGATTTTTCACGTTCATCATACATTTCTTCCGAAACATATCTTGACTGCTTAAGAAGCTTTTTCTTTTCAAACTTAAGTTCTGGGTTTTTATGAGGAGCAATTAAAGGTTCAGAAGGAGGAGCAGATGCTACAGAAGCATAACTTAACGTTGATCTAGGTTTTACAGGCTGTGTGTTTTCTACAAAAGCTGGAAAGTCTTGTTCTTTAGGTGTAAATTCATCCTTCTTCTTGAAATCTTGAACTGGTCCACGTCTCTGTTTTATTCTGTAAACTTCAGTTGACGACATTTTTATGAGATGAATTAAAATATCCAAATAAAATTCGTTTTGAAAAACGAACTTACGTATACTCAGCGTTAAACATCAAAGAATGACATTTGGAGTTTGTATTTCAGTTAACGGAACCGTTTCCGATATCCAAATTCCGGCTAAAACTACTGATGTATTAGAATGGATACGCAAAAAGTATAAATCTCCCGAAATTCAGTTTCAAGGTAAACTTCAGGATCCTCTGAAGGAAACACAATGGCTATCTGTATTCGCCTCTATTTCTGAAACGCAAGAAAACATGAACTCTCATATGCTTCCTTCTCCTTTTGACGAAGAAGTGTATTCGGGCAATATCATAGTTCTTGCTTCGGAATCTGAAGAACAGGATGAATACGAGCCTCACATCAATTCTTACGTGAACTTGAAAGCTTCTGACTACAATACATTGTATCAAGAATGGACGTTCGCAGAACACGATGAAGATGATGACGGAGAAGTATTAGAAGTAGACGAAGATGGAGAAGAAGATTTAGATGAAGAATTAGGAGACGATGAAGAAGAGGAGGAAGAACCTAAACGAGAAATATTCCATTCAACTAGACCGGTACATTCTAATATAAAGAATGTGTTTATTGATGTGGCTATACGGGACAAGGCAATTGAAAATTTTGAAGAACTTCTTGAAAGTAACGATCTAGCTAAACAACTTGAAGACTCTGTTCTTCACGTCGTAAGCGACCAAGCGTTGAAAGAAGGAATAGATGTAGATTGGTCTAATCGCGTTTTCTGGAACATGTACCGAAGCAGATGTATGACGATATACGAAAACTTACTTGGAAAACAAGGATACGTCCAAAATCCAGAACCATGGTTAGAACAATTGAAATCTGGAGAAGTAACTCCACGTATGTTTGCGGAAATGACGGCTGTTGACATGTTTCCACACCGATGGAAAGAATCAATCGAGAAAATCATTGAAATGGAGAAGAAGTTATACGCCAAGAACGATACTGCTTCTATCTTCTTATGGTGTTCTCGTTGTAAAAAGAAAGCTAAATGTGACTACTATCAACTTCAAACGAGGTCGGCAGACGAACCGATGACGACATTTGTGACTTGTTTGGAGTGCGATCGTCGTTGGAAGTTTTAACGATCACGGTTGTATGTGAAGGAGAATCAGGAATGTTTATGGTAGGCATTGAACGGTACATCGGATCAATCATGGATTCTCGGCCTGCTATGGGCGACTGGTTATCACTTGGATAGACGTAAATTGGGTCTAATCCGTTCGTGATTTCCGGTTTTTTCACTTCAGGAGTTGTTTTCGCGAACTTCTTATTAAACTGAGCGATAATTCTGTCGGGAATTTGAGGACTGGTTTCTTGTAATCTCTGGTTTTCGTCTCTCACAATTTTCAACATATCTTTGGCCGTCATACGTTCATTTCTTGGTAACGCAAGTTCAATTAATATGAATTTGTGTAACTTCGCATACGTTATAGACGCAATACGGTGCCCTTCAGTTCTCTTAGCCCAACCGAAATAGTTGGATATAGTTGTGAGGATGCCGATACTTAAAGTTACTGCTCCCGAAACTAAGTTTGCGATATACGGACTTGGAAAAACCGCATTGAATCCCATGGATGTAGATCCAGCTAAAGTTGCTAACACAATGGACGGAATAGTTATTCCAGTATTCAATCTAGAAAACAGTTTTTCTGAACGGTTATGAAGCCAAGAGTAACATAACGCAACTTCTCCTTCGTCTGAAATAATCTTTTCTAGCTGAGAGTTCCACGTTATCTCATTCTTTGACTCTTCATCCATTGTAAATTATTTGTAATAAATAATGGTGTGGGTGTATGATGATACCCGATTAAACGCAGACGAAAAGAAAACCGTGGATTTTATCCACGGAAGAACGAAAGATAGAGTTCTTGCAGAAAAAACTGTGAAGATCTTGAATTTGATGAAGTATATAAAGTCTCATAAATTCAGAAACGCCAAACATTTACAAAACTCTGTGTTCTACGACCGAAAACATCAGCGTCCTTTTTTTAACGAAAAGACGGCTACTAAAATGTATAACTCATTAAAACAGAAAGGAGGAGCTTCACAAACACATCCAGTCACCGACCAGATCATACGTATAGGAATAGGATACATTCAATCGGTCCTTCCAGAAACTGTAAATAACACAGTCAATGAAATTTACGGTATGGTTACTGGTCCGCTTACATCGTTAGAAGAAGCCATGCCTTTACTAAAAGTAGCGTTCAAAGCAGCAAAAGCTACCGCCAAAGTCGGAGAATCCACAGTAGAAACTGCTGCTACCGATGTAGCTGGACCTGTAGGAGAAGCAGCCGTTGCACTTCCAGTTGCCTTTGTTGGAGCTGCCGCAGCTCTGACTTCTATTTTAGAAGACGATTTAGGTGGAGCAGCAGCACAAATAGCACAAGCCACTCCTTTCATTGGTCCTACGTTGAGCACTGTGGTTTCAACCGTTGAAGAGAATTTCAGAGGCGGAAAGAGATTTTCAACATACAAGAATAGATCATACAAATGGCAGAAGAAAACGAGACGAATAAGATCCGCGAGATATTAAAAGAATGGGTTTCTTTGGATGACGAAGAGCGCAGACTTAAACAAGAAATCAAGAAAATCCGCGAACGCAAGACCACCAATTCCGAAAACATTTTGAAGTTCATGAGAGATAACGAAGTAGACAATTTTGCATTAGAAGGAAGCGGTGTTGGTAAAATTAGCAGATCAGTACGTACATCTAGACCTCCTTTGAGACGTGAAACGATCAGAACTCAATTACTTATTCAGTTTGCCGATCAACCACAAAGAGTCGCTGAAGCTCTTCGTCAAATTGAAGGTATAGAAGAAGGTGATGATATGACTTCAACAACCGGAACAGTTCGCGAAGTCTTACATAGATCCCTTCCACGTCAAAAAAAGACCATGGCGATCTAATTTACTTATTAAACTTTTCAATTGCCTCTTTCGCGGCCAATTGTTCGGCTTGTTTTTTCGTTGGAGCCGTTCCAATACCTAATTGAGTACCGTCCTCATCTACTGCTGCCATTGTAAACATATTGGTAGCAGCCGATACAATTTCGTACCTTGGAGTTCTGTGAAACTTTGCTTGGACCAGTTTTTGTAGCTGTTCCTTGTAGTTTCGGTTTGATCTCAGAATTTTTGGAATGTCGATATATTTTTCAATTAGACATATCACGAACGAATACACTGTTTGCAAGTTTTCGCAGTCAGTGTAAAGTGCTCCAATGAACGCTTCTAGAATATCACCTAATTTCTTAGAATTTGAACGTCCAGCACACGCGTCTTCGTTGTGTCTGGAAATAATATAAAACTTATCTAAGCCTATTTCCTTGCTTAGAATACCAAGTGTTTCATTACACACTATTTCTTTCTTCAAATCTGTAAGAAATCCTTCACTTTCAGTGTCGTATCTCTTGAACAGATAAATTGTAACGCAAGAACCTAGAATAGAATCACCTAGATGTTCTAGTCTTTCGTATGACTCTTCAAACAACGATAAACATTCGTTAGGCTTGTTCGCTAACTTCATTTTATCGCCGTTTGGAGTCACATACTCTTGGCGTCTTACGTAAGAAGAATGGACCATCGCGGTCTGGTAATGCTTAGTATTTTTGATTTCAAAATCGCAGTTGTGCTTATCAAGAATCGCTTGAATATCCGTTCGGGTAAACAAGCGATTGCTTGGATTATAAGGGTTATAAAACTCTTGAAATTCTGGCATGTTTCTTAATACTTACTCTTTTTCTTTCTTAAAGTTCGTTTTCCACGACGACCTTTTCCTGCACTTTTTGGATAAGCAGTATCCACAGAAACTGAAGGGCTAGGTGCCAATGAATAACGCACTACTTTATCTAGTTTAATCCAATTAGAATGAAAAAGAGCGGCTTCGTCTGGATGTTGGACCTTCAAAGCGCTCAAAGTTGAACGTAAGTTTGCTTCAATTTGAGGTTCATACTTTTCAATCAACATTGGGAGTTGTTTCAATGCTTGTTGACGAGCAAAATTAGCTCCCAAATTCATGAGTGATGAAGCGGCGGTAGACATTTAATTTTATAAAATATATTATTCCGGAACTGTACGATTCAAATTGAATTCTGTAGCTACCAAATCCTGCTTACGTTTTTGGATGATAAAATTTGTGAGATCTTCGGCATTTGGTTTCGGATTGTCTTGGAAATATGCACTCACTAAAACCATTAATTCTTTCTGCGACAAGGACCAAGGTTTTGAGTATTCTCCTGGTCTTTGAATTTGAATAGTGGATCCGTCTTCTTCAAGTTTCAGTTTACGGAACGAATCAAATGTAGGACTCTTGATGATATCCTTGATTTCTTCTTCTACCAGTTTCCTGGCATCACGTTTTTCGTAAACTGCCTTGTTTAGTTGACGCAATTCGTCATCTAATTCGCGGTATTCTTTTATACACTTCTTAAGTTCAACTAATGCGTCTGTCATTTTATGATGTATTATCCTCAGGACAAAGATTATCCGTTTTTAATTATAATGTACTTCGATGCGAAAGAAATAGAAAACTTGCGTCAAGTTTACAATAAAGAGAACGCAGGTGAACCTCCTATTCCTAAATCAAATCCAGACAAAGTATGGAAAACTATCCAGTACCGTTTACGTGAAAAATGTGATGACGGAGCTACTGAATGTATTATCGTTTCCATGCTGAATAAACCTAAAGGCCCTTCTACCTGGAGAAACAATCCAGAAGAATGGTTGTCTTCCATCAACATTGACGATTTGGAACGTAAGTTTCAGGAGATATTTCCGAGATACCTTTACCTTGGAACCATTCCTATAGATTTCGGAAAACATTCAAAAACGGGAGAATGTTTAGTCAATTCGCTTTGTTCTATGGATATTCGTAGCATATACAAAAAAGGATTCACCCAAATAGGTATTGTTTTCAACACAGACGTAAGTACTGGTCCAGGCCAACATTGGATTGCGTTGTTCTGCGATATACGACCTGAACTTGAAAATCCCAGAATCACATACTTTGATTCTTACGCTCACAAGCCAGAGAAAGAGATACAAATGTTAATGAAACGATGGAAAGAGCAATGGGACTCAACGAAGGTTCATGCTAAACCAATGGAAGTGACATACAATAAAACAAGACACCAATACGAAGATTCAGAATGTGGGATGTACTGCTTGTATTTCCATTTATGTTGCTTAGTAGGTATACCGATGAAGGACCGTATTCCCGACAAAGTTGTGCGTGGATTTCGTAGCTTATTATTCAAAGTATAATCTAATGAAATTAAGAGGGTACGGAATAGCTATCGGGGGATTATTAATTCTGGCAGCTATATGTTATGCTTTCTTTGCGTCCATTAATTCGTGGCGTAAATAATAATGGAGTGGTTTTCTATGATTGTGATTATAGTTGTAGCTATGCTTGTTATAGGTGGGAGTTCATTTGCACTTTATAAATTAGTTACGCCTTCAGAGATCCAAGCAGCAAATACTGCGACTCCAGTATTTGACGGATACAAAACAGTTATGAAGTTGGCGCCTTTGGGATGTCCTACAACTCCATCTTATAGATTATGCGATTACTACGTGGCTTCTTCTGCTTATTCTCTGTTTCCAGGAGTCAAGCTTTACGACTACATTACTGACGGGGTGATTCCCATGTTGATGCCCGCAGGACCTCGTTTAGTGGAATTGGATATCTACTCGGACGAAAATAACAAGCCGGTTGTAGGCTTGAAAAATCAACAAACAGGAGTAGATTACGCTTACAATACAGTTTCGTTAGAAGCATGTTGCGTAGCTATTATGAATAGCGCATTCAACTCGGTTGTGTGTCCTGTATCTAGCGATCCTTTCATGCTGAGTTTGGTCTTCCATACTGATAACACAAACGTAATTAATGCAGCCGCTCAAATTTTGAAAACAACTTGCGTAAGTAAGATGCTGGACTCGTCTTTCAGTTACCAACGCAAGAACGTGGCGGTTGAACCGGTATGTAATTTACAAAACAAACTCATCATCGTATCTGGAGGCCCAATCAAAGGAACATTGATGGAAGAATTGGTGAACTTATCTTGGTCGGGTTCAACTTTAAGAAGATTGACATACAGCCAAGCGGCAATGACGCACGACAACAATGAACTTATAAACTTCAATCGCGACAATATCACGATGATAGTTCCTGATGTGTCAACTGATCTAACGAACATGAACCCTCAAATTTTGTTGACTTACGGATGCCAGTGGATCATGATGAATTACGGATCACCAGATACGGCTATGGAGACTTACATTGGAGAGTTCCAAGAAGCAAGCTACGTTTTGAAACCAGCAGCCTTGCGTGCCATTGCTCCAAAACAATACGACAGTCCAACAACGCCTGACCCAGCTCTCTCATTCCAACCCATGCAGAAATCAAGCCCACTCTACAGCATAACAGTATAAAATGTGTAAATAGAATAAATGTTCAGCGTTACAAAATTACACCAACGTATATCATCTGAACTATCGCTTAACCGTCGTAGCTCAGTTGCCGAAGTTTCTGTTACGGATCAAGTATTTAGTGAAGCAGTTGATGTTGAAATTCCAGTAGTCGAAGATACAACAGCTACTGAAGATACACCTGTAGAAGATACACCAGCTACTGAAGATCAACCTGTAGTCGAAGATACACCAGTAGTTACTGAAGATACACCTGTAGTCGAAGATACACCAGTAGTTACTGAAGAAACTCCAGCTACTGAAGATACACCTGTAGTCGAAGATACAACAGCTACTGAAGATACACCAGTAGTCGAAGATACAACAGCTACTGAAGATACACCAGTAGTTACTGAAGAAACTCCAGCTACTGAAGATACACCAGCTACTGAAGATCAACCTGTAGTCGAAGATACACCAGTAGTTACTGAAGAAACTCCAGCTACTGAAGATACACCAGCTACTGAAGATCAACCTGTAGTCGAAGATACACCAGTAGTTACTGAAGATCAACCTGTAGAAGATACATCAGCCCCCACAACAAGTCCAGTTTCAGAAACTGCCGAAGTCCCAGCATGTCCAAAATGTGGAAAACCCTGTCCCTTCTGTAGTGCGTAAAAAATCTACTATAAGAATATAAAATGGCAGGTGCATGGTTGGCTCACGTTAAGAAGACAATGAAGAGTATGGCAGGTCAAAAGAAGTCTATGGGTAAGAAATGGTTCTCCCATGTTCTTAAGGCTGCTAAGAAGACATACAAGAAACATGGAGGCGCAGACAGCGATAGTGACGACGATAAAAAATCATTTGGACCTATGACTGTCCGTAGAGGAGGTGATGACGATAAAAAATCATTTGGACCTATGACTGTCCGCAAGACACGAGGAGGACGTCGCACTCGTCGTCATTCTCGCAAGTAAGTATTTTCAGAAAAAATGAATGTAGATAACATATAAATACAAAATGGGTGGCGGTCTATTACAACTCGTTGCTTATGGTGCGCAAGACGCATACCTCTCTGGAAATCCCCAAATCACTTTCTGGAAAGGCTTGTTTAAGCGTCATACAAACTTCGCTATGGAACCATTCCGCATTAACTTATCTGGAGAAGCCGCTTGGGGAGTCAAGCATTCTGCCTTAATTCCTCGTCATGCCGACTTATTGTATTCTACTTACCTCGAAGTCGTTCTCCCTCCAGGTTCTTATTTCAACAACGATCAAGGTCGTTTAGGCTACAACTTGATCCGTTACGTTGAACTTGATATCGGCGGTCAATTAATTGATCGCTTATACGGTGAATGGCTCTTCTTATGGGACTGCTTGAGCTCTGATATCCACACCGGTATCAAACTTCATCAAATGGTTGGCGATGGCGCAGCTCCAGGTCCATATGGTATTCCTGCTTCAAGCAGTTGTATAAACGGACAAAGTAACCAACCTGCTTTACCTACAACACTTTACATTCCACTCAACTTCTTCTACACTCGTAATCCAGGCGCAGCTTTACCTTTGATCGCCCTTCAATACCATGAAGTAAAGATCAACATCCAATGGCAAGATGCAAAGGTTGTTTCTGGCGACTTCACAGGAAAAACATACGTTAATGGATCTACTCCTCCATACTACCCAGCCATTCCAGCTCAACCAGTTCAAGCTGCAGTCTACATTGACTACATTTATTTGGATACCGAAGAACGTCGTCGTATGGCCCAACAATCTCATGAATACTTGATAGAACAAACTCAATACAACGAAGACAAGGGTATTTCTTCTTACTCTAACCGTATTGACTTAACATTCAATCATCCCGTCAAAGAACTCGTTTGGGTCGTTCAACCTAACTGGTACACAAACTGTCATGCCGCACAATACCCTGGAAACGGTCCTTTAACTCGTCTTACACCTTTCACTTACGATAAAGCAGCTGTTGCCAACCAACGTCTTCAAATCAACGGCCAAGATCGTTTGGATACTCGTTACGGAGACTATTTCAACATGGTCCAACCTTACCAACACCATACTGGTTCTTCAGGTGTTACATATGTAGGAGCAAGTCAAGTTTACAATAATTACCAACCAGGTGTATACATGTACTCTTTTGCATTGAAACCTGAAGAACACCAACCATCTGGAACATGTAACTTCTCTCGTATTGATACTGCTACTTTAGTAATCAACTTATCCAACAATGTAACAATTGAATCAGATATTGATAAGACTTATGATGTTCGTGTATATGCCGTCAACTACAACATTCTCCGTGTAATGTCCGGTATGGGTGGATTAGCTTACAGCAACTAAACGTAATGTAAACTAACTTAAAGTAAAAAACACATAATAGGGTTCAATCAAACCCTGGTATGTTTTTTATTAAAATTTTACATTTAATCGAATGAGAGCATTTAATCGAATGACATAATGATATCGCTCATATTCACAGTTGATTCTTTCTCTTCTTCTTCGTTGATCAATCTTTGTACTGCTCTGCGATCTTCTTCAAATGTAGAATGGTCTTCTTCTGTTCCTTCGGGCAACTTCGTTTCATCAACGAGAATGTCAACTATTCCTGTTCCGCAAGGAGGTTTTTGTCCGAACATAATATTTGCCGAAACACCTTTCATGTTATCTAGTTCTCCAGACAACGCTGCGTTGAATAAATGTTTAGCCGTTTCTTCAAATGATGATTTCGTGAGAACTCCGTTTTCCTTGTCTTGAGACATACCTACGCGATTCGCTTTCAGAAAGAAACCAGGGAATGTCATTGCGTCAACTAACGTAATCAAATGATGGTAATTGATTTTTTCACGAGAGAAAGCACTCTTGAATTCACGCAATAAAGCTATTCTGGCTGCTTCAATTCCAAATACTTGTAATACTTCTTCTATATCATTAGAGAACGTTCTGAACGGATCAGTCTTGTCTACAACTGATAAGTCAAGTAAGTTTGTTCCTTCTACGTCCAATACATACTGCTTTTCAGCGACGTATCCTCCCACTTTTTCGGAATATACTAACTCGTCTTTGATTTCTCTTGGGTATACTCTACCTACTCCGTCCACACCTGTAAGAACAGTATCCAACAACTTGTCTTCCATGAATCTCAGAGCCATGACGTTCTTCACTACATCTGGAAGAAACACGATTCGCATAACGAGTTTGTCTGGTGTATTTGTGTCGCTATGGACGCATTCAAATACTTTCAGGACTTTATTGTTCTGGATCTTGGCGGCAATTGTCGTCATAGCAATAACGTTTCTCGCTGCCATTTCTTGTCTGTCTAATTCTAGTCTGATGATCCAGGGAGAAGTACATAATTGACCGTTGGTGACCGAGAACTTCTGGTAAGAAAGCAGAATATCTCTGTCTTCTTGAACGTATGTGCTTTCAGATAAAGGGTTAGGATCATAATAAATTCTTACCGATTTAGTGATGTCTCTTAATGTGGTCTTTTGGATTTCTTTCATTTTAGAAAGAGCAGCGTCGTAAGATCCGGCAATGCTGGGATCCAAGTATACTACGTTCATTGGAGTTTTAGGGTTTGGCGAAGCGTCCAATAATTCAACAATACGGGGAACACCTTCAGTTGCGTTGGCTGCTGCTGTACCTGTAGAGTGGAAAGTATTGAGCGTCAACTGTGTCGTAGGTTCCCCAATAGATTGTGCCGCCAAAGTTCCTACCATTTCGCCTGCGTGGACGTTAGATTTCGTGTACTTGAAATGTATTTCTTTCAACATCTCGTCAAACATATCTTTCGTCAAACGCATCTTGATAATTGATTTCTTTGGAGCAAAGTGGAATCTTAACATGATATGGAACAGTTTATTGTGAGATATCCATGATTGAGAACAGAACTTGTTGAGTTCAGATACGACATACGTAGGTGTCAAGTCGGTCTTTACAGAGTAAGGATTCTGATACTTTTCAACTATTCTTCCGAAATGAACGGGAACTACTACTTTATCTTCCTTTATGTATCTGAACACATTCTTAACTAATATTTCGCGATCTTGTATGATTTCGTCAACCATATCTGGAAACTCTGTGACGTCCCCTTTTACTACAGCTGAAACATCATCTGCGGCCAAAGCAAAGTCGCGGTAAATTTGTTCCATAGACATCAATCCTAATCCTATTTCCTGGTTTTCAACACAAGTAGATTCAATTCCGTCTCCTCCATACTTGAACTGAATTATGGCTCCGTTCACTCCTCTAACAGTTCCGTCGTATTCCACGTGTAAATCTTCCATTGTCTTCACTAATTTACGTTGAATGTACCCTGAATCTGAAGTCTTCACAGCTGTATCAATCAGACCTTCGCGTCCAGCAATTGCGTGAAAGAAGAACTCGTAAGGAAGAATACCGCCAATGAAACTACTTTCTACAAATCCACGCGATTCTAATCCGTCGTCGTATCTTGGAAAGTGTGGCAATGAACGGTCTTGTAATGAATCTTGTACTCGTTTTCCTGTAACGTACTGCTGACTCAGTAAAGCCATCATCTGGATGATGTTGATGTTCTTTCCTTTGGCTCCTGATTTCACCATCTGCGATAAACGGTTGTCTTTAGGTATGTTCTTGGTAACTAAAGTCGTGATTTCTTGATTTGTTTCGGCAATCACATTCATAATCTTCATTTCCAATTCTTCGCCGTCAGAACGACCATTAGGTTCATGTAAGAACGAACCGTCGTGAACGGAAGATAAGATTTGTGCTACTTTTTCTTTACCTTCCTGTAACTTGTTCTTCACGAATTCTGAAGTTTCCATAGACGCAATCAAATCTGAAGGGCCAACAGAGAACCCGGAGAACAAGTTGTATTTAGTTACAATGTTCTGGATCTCGTTAATGAATTGTCCTGCTCTCTGTGGTCCAAAATCGTTGAATATGACGTGGATGATACCTCTTGATGTTTCTCCGTAAGCTCCGCCGTCCATAGTTCCAGAAACAAGCTGACCGTCGGTAACCTTGATATTTGTATCCAAGTTCATCAATGGGAAAGTGCTTGAAAACACTTCGCGACCTGTAATGTCCCGGTCTTTTCTGCGGTAAGCAGATACTGGTTTCTTCATTCGGGCCATGATATTCATAGCTATGTGTTCGGGAATACGTACGTTCTCTTGCGACAAGCGGTAAGATCCAGTCAACGTATCTTGAATAATTTGAATGATCGGAGAATTGGTTCTTGGAGACACAATTTGACGAAGCACAGATGCCAAGTATTTCAGTTCAACCGCTGCAGTTATACTTTGAGGCACGTGCATATTCATTTCGTCACCATCAAAGTCGGCATTGTAAGGTTTTGTTGCCGAAACGTTCAAGCGGAAAGTAGAATAAGGAAGAACACGAATACGGTGACATTCCATTGAAGCTTTGTGTAACGAAGGTTGTCGGTTAAAGAGGACCACGTCTCCATCAATCAAGTGACGATGAACTATATCTCCCGGCTTCAAATCTATGGTTTCAGGATTGATGAACTTCAAACTGATTCCGCGATTATCCACTTTGTTGTAGACCGATTTGGCTCCTGGGTACTTTGAAGGTCCGTTGCGGACGTAAGACATCAAACGGTCGCGATTGTAAATTGTGACAATTTCAGGAAACGTTAAGTTTCTTGCGATTTCTTCAGGGACACCCAATTCGTCTACGTCAATATTGGCATCCGGAGTAATAACCGAACGAGCAGAGAAATCTACTCGCTTACCCATCAAGTTTCCTCTCACACGGCCCTGTTTTCCACCTAAGCGTGACTTCAATGTTCTCAAAGGTCGGCCTGAACGCTGAGCGGCCGGAGTAATTCCCTTGATATCGTTGTCTACATACGTAGCCACATAATACTGAAGTAATTGCGTGTGTTTGTCGATGGTATCCGCTCCGTCACCCTTGTCAATACTGGCCTGTAATCGCTGGTTGTTTCGGACAATATCAATCAAGATATGCGTCAAGTCATCTTCCATGCGCTGGTTGTCGTCCATGATAACCGAAGGACGAACAGTTAAAGGAGGAACAGCCAATACAGTACACACCATCCAGTCTGGACGACTGAATTTAGGATTCAAACCTATAGCTTCAACATGTTTATCCGTGATACGCTGTAAGGTTCTCAATACCATTTCAGGTTGTAAGGGAATAGGTTCAGTTTCTTCGTCAAATGTTTTTGCTTGGAGTTTCAATACAGTTCCTTCTTCTCGCATGACCTTGTATATCGCAGGAGTTCCACAATGAGCGCATCCGGAAACTTTCAAATCACGTTTTGTGTGTTCGGCTGTGAGTTTATGAACTTCATTGAATCTTGCGAGTCCACTGAGTCTTGATGCTACAGCTTCTAGTTCGGTTTCAGGAAGGTAAGGGATAGAACAATTGTGACATACTAATTGAAGGACTTTAATTAACGGATCAATGAATTGGTATAAATACACAGGTCTAGATAACTGGATGTGACCGAAGTGACCGGGACATAAAATATTGGTTTGTTTACATGTCGGACATACTTTACCGTTTTCGATAACTCCGAATCTTGCGTCAAACACACCGTTAGGCACAGGCTTCTCAGCCTGATACGTTTTGTCGGTAGTGACTTGAACTACACTTCGTTTTGCAATTTCCTCTGGGTTGGCTATGCCGAATTGAACACCTATGATGACGTCTCCCATTCTTATAGTTAACGAGTATTGTCTTTATATTGTTCCATTTTTAACCACGGGCCATTTTTACCGTCAACGTCCAAAATTCGTCGTCATTCAAGATTTCTCTCACGAGTTCCTTAGGATACTTTTCTTCCAGCGATATCGTCCATCCTTCAAATTCGGGGCCGAGACGTTGCAAAAACTTCTTTTTGTCCTTGACTTTCAGATGTTTCAACTGAAAAAATATATCGTGACAGAAGTTCTTTACTAAAGCTCCGTTGTCGCTCTCTTCTCTTAAAACCCGAACAGCTTTGTACCATTCGTCCATTTGAATTTTCAAACGAAAGAATAATGAAGTTAAAAACAAATTTAAATATATAATCAGTATAACTAACAAAATGCCTTCATGGGTTTATATGATTATTTCAAAGAATAATGATGAAAAAATAT
>TBL_comb48_EPIDRAFT_1000854_pt1 | contig 23420 bp, 22 predicted proteins | sample TroBogEpilimnion_37_FD_10681 | JGI IMG/M metagenome (IMG submission 10681) | reverse complement strand
GCCGCGAAAACGGCTGCGGTGCAGGGTGAGGACATCTATTTTGTGGAGCCTGCGCGGGAAGCGATGACGGTGGAAAAGAATGTGCAGCGCGTGGCGGAGTCTGTGGTGCAGATTCAAACGGCATCTGGTCTTGGGTCTGGGTTCATCATTAACAAGCTGGGCTACGTTATCACCAATCAGCATGTGATCGCGGGTGAGCGTGAGATCACGGTGGTGGTGTATCGCAAGAAGCCGGATGGCCTGGAGAAGCAGCCGTTTACGAAGGTGAAGATCATCGCCATGAATGGCTTTCTTGATCTGGCTATTTTGCAGATCGACGATGCGGGGGTGGACAAGCTGCCGTTTGTCCCGATGGGCGATTCCGATACGCTCACGCAGGGGCAGGATGTGTTTGCGATTGGCAGTCCGCTGGGGCTGGAGCGCTCGGTATCGAAGGGCATCGTGAGCATCCGTGCGCGTGAGAGCAGTGGGCGCTGGTACATTCAAAGCACGACGCAGATCAACCCCGGCAACTCGGGCGGGCCGCTTTTCAATGCGCGGGGTGAAGTGGTGGGCGTGAACAACATGAAGGCCGCTGGTGTGGGCGTCGAGGGCTTGGGGTTTTCGATTCCTTCCAACGTGCTGAAGCTCTTCCTGAAAAATCGCGAAGCTTTTGCGTTTGATCCGCGCAATCCTAACAGCGGCTTCCGCTATCTGCCCCCGCCGGCTCCGCCGCAGGAAAAAACAAAGCCGGAATCTGTAACCACCGGCGGCTGATATTTCGGTATTATTGCATCTCTGTCATTCTAACTTTCATGAAACGCGCCTCTCTTCTCCTTACACTGCTGCTTGTCGGCATTCTCCCCGCTTCCGCTGCTGACCGGCTGGAGCAATGGTATAACCTAATGCCCAAGGACACGGTGGGTGTCATCGCCATCAAGAACACGCCTGAGCTGCTGGCTGACTGGGAGAAGAGCAGCTACGCGAAATTCATGCAGGATGACGAGGCGAAGCGCTGGATGGCACCGATGCGCAAAGATGGCGACAATCCCTGGGACAAATTTTTCAAGGAAACCTATGGGACCGGCATGTACGACACGCTGAAGGATTATCCAGGCGCTGTGGTGAGCTACTTGGTGCTCGCGGATTTCGACCAGTTTGACAAGAATGCGCCGAGCGTCTCGCTGTGTGAAATCGCTGGTAAGCAGAAGGAGATCGAGGCGCAAAAGCTGGCCGAAGTGGAGTCCAAGAAGAAAGACAATGAGGACGCCAAGCTGCGCACCGAGGACATCGGCGGCGTGAGCGTGCAGATCGTCGCGGAATCTGACGCAGCAGACGCACCATGGCTGATGGCCTGGGCGGTGGTGGGAGATGTGATGATCGAGGCGAACACTCACGCGCTGATGGAATACATGATCGGTGCGCTGAAAAACAGCGCGGGGGATCCTCCCGGCCCGCAGCGTGAGCATCTCGCGCGCATCAGCCAGATCACCAACGGCGGCGGTGACATGCTGCTTTATTTCAACGGCGTGAAGATCCTCGAACTCGGTGAAAAGGCGCTCGCTGCGGCCGATGCGAAAAAGAAGGACGGAGCCAAGGGCGCCGGGGGCTTCGGTTTAGACATCAAGCCCAAGACGATCATGGACATGCTCGGTGCGCAGGAACTGCAGGCCATCGCGATTACGGCGGAATTTACGGACACGCAGTCACGCATGGACCTGACGATCCTGCATCCGCAGAAGCCCACGGGTCTGATCTCGCTGATGCGCGGCTCAGGCAATGAGATCACCCTGCCCTCCTTTATCCCCGCTGGCATCCTGACCGCCAACGTTTCACGCGTGGACTTGAGCCAGATGTATGACGCGATCTTCGGCATGATCGGGAAACTTGGGCCGATGGCCATGATGGTGACGATGCAGATCCCGCAGCTCGAAGGGCAGATGGGCTTCAAGATTCGTGATGATCTCTTCGGCAGCCTGAGCGATGAATTCACTCAGGTGCAGGATGGCGATGGCACGAAGGAAAGCCAGGTGATGGTCATCAAGGTCAAGGATGCCGACAAGTTGGGCGGCGCGCTTAACGGTCTCAAACGTTTCGCGGGTGCTGGGTTCGGTGCGTTTGAGGAGAGTGATTACCTTGGCTTCAACATCAACACGCTCAAGACCTCGCAGACGACCAATGCCGCGACTGAAGTCGCCTACTGCAACACTGGGAAGTATCTGCTCATCTCTGTCGGTAAGCAGGACACGCTGAAGAAAGTCCTGGGTCGCATGAAGGACCCCTCCGGTCCTAGTGTCTGGGACAATCCGCGGGTGCAGAACCTTCTCTCGCTTGTTCCCAAAAACTACAGCGGTGTCGGAGTCGCGGATGCTGGCCGTTTGATGAACAGTCTCGCCACGGCTGCCGCCACGATCGAAAGTAAAACGGGCACCAAAGGCAAGGCGGCTGCGAAAAAGAAGGGCCCTGGCAAGAAGGCCCCAGCAGCCGAAGAAGCAGTGGCCGCTGCAACCAGCAGTTGGTTTGACTCCAGCGCCCGTCCTTCCAATGAGACCTTTGAGCGCTACTTTGGCAGCCTGCTCAGTGCTAGCTATTCCCACCCGGACGCCATTCAGGTTCACTACCTGACGACGCCAGCCGAGGCCAAGTAAGCCCCCTTTCCCCATTGACCGCCATGCGTCTCGCCATCCTGCCGTTGCTCGTCGCGACCAGTGTTCTTGCTGACAAGCCTGCCCTGTATTTCGACGGCCCAGAGATCGTCAAACTGGACTGGAACACCTCCAGCCCACGCGCTGCTGACTTCAATGGCGATGGCTTGACCGATCTCGCTATCATCAATGCTGCGCGTGCGCGCATTGAGTTTCTCTTGCAGCGCAAGGATGGCGTGCAGCCTGGTGCTGCGGAGAAATCCGCGCGTGCTGACCGCTGGAACCCGATCCTGGAGGTCTCGCGTTTTGACAAGCAGCCGCTCGTCATTGGTCATACTGCGCTGGCGCTCGCCGTGGGTGACTGGAATGCGGATAAGAAGACGGACATCGCTTTCATCACTGATGAGGATAAACTGGTGCTGCGCATGCAGGATGCCAAAGGTACCTGGGCTGCGAAGCGCGAGTTCACGCTCGACTCCACCGCCGACGACAGTGAGGTACTGGCCGTGCGCGATTTGAATGGCGATGGCCGCGATGACATCGCGCTGCTGACGAACACGCGCCTGATGGTGCTGCTGCAGACCAAGACCGGGGAGTGGGCGGAGCCGCAGAACTACGCGCTCGGTGAAGGCGGCTGCGCCGGATTGAACAGCGCTGATCTCAATGACGATGGACGTGCCGACCTTTTCTACACTGCGGCGGAAGGTGATGCACTGCTCGTGCGCCTGCAGCATGAAGGCACCACTTTTGGCGAAGAGTGGCGGCTGGAAATCCCGACTTCGCGCCACTGGTTGCACGCTGTTCGTCTGGGCGAAAAGAAAACCGGTGTCGCCTGGATTCAGAGCGAGACGAACATGGTTGAAGTGGCCAAACTTACTCAGGGTGCGACCGAGCCCGACGCTGACCGCGCCGCCACCATCCGCTACGCGATGCCGCCCACGGAATCGAAGAACGGTGCGGTGGCTTATGGCGATCTCACCGGTGACGGGCATGCCGACGTCATCATGTCGGAGCCTAAAGCGGCGCGCGCCTGGTTGTTTCAGGGCAGTGCCAGCGGCAGCTTCAAAGAGGGGCGTGAGTTTCCGATTCTCAGCGGCGTGGAGTCGCTGGTGATCGCGGATGTGGATGGCGACAAGAAGGCCGAACTCGTGCTACTCAGCCCCGGCGAGCAGTCGATTGGCGTGGCCCACTGGCAGGACAATCGGCTGCTTTATCCTGAAATCGTCTATCAGGCCAAAGACGGCGAAACGCTGCTCACCCTGACCACTGATTCGGCCATTCTGTGCGTCAGCGAGATCAAATCCAAGCCGCAGCTCATCACGCTGCGCAAGACGGCTGGTGCTAAAGGTTTCACCGCCACCACGCAGGAACTCAGTGTCAAAACGGGCCGCATCAACGGCATCCGTGTCGTGGATGCAAATCAGGATGGGCGTGGCGATCTCGCCTTGTTTTCCAATCTTGGCCCCTTGCAACTGCTGCTGAGCACGACGGACGCCAAAGCGCCGTTCAAGCGGGTCGAGGGCATCCCGGATTCCTTTGTCAGCAAGCTCGCCCCTGCCGCGCTCACCACGGGTGATCTGGATGGCGATGGCAAGGCGGAGATCATTATAGCCCATCAGCAGTTGGCACGCGCGTTCAAGGTCGATGCTGACGGCAAAGCGAACATCTTTGAGCAGTTCAACGCGCCTGATGCTGCGGCCGAACTGCACAGCGCGCTGGTCTCCCGCAAGAACGGCAAAGTCTCCGTGCTGCTGATCGATGCCACGCACAGCAAACTGCATGAACTCATCGCAGGAGCGGATCACGTCTATCGCGCCGACCGCAGCTATGCGCTGCCCGCCATGACGCCTGAGCGGTGCGTGGTCATGAATGCAGAGAAAAGCACCCAACTGCTGCTGCTCGGCAAGACCAGCTTCCAATTGGCTCCGTTGGACGGTACCACGCTGAAGCTCGACACTGTGGCCAGTTTTGACAGCGAATTGAAGGACACCACGCCCTCCGACCTCATCGCTGCGTCGTTCTCGGGTGAAGATGTGGATGACATCGCCCTGCTGGACACCGCCAAGAGCCGCGTGATCGAAATCTTCCAGTCCGCCGCCGGGCAGAAATGGGATAGCGCGATGTATTTCCGCGTCTTCGAGACCGATCCGCATTTCCGTGGCAAAACGGGGCTGGAGAACGAACCGCATGATTATGCGGCTTTTGATCTCAATGGGGATGGTCGGCTGGATCTATGCCTGCTGACGCATGACCGGGTGCTGTTCTACGTGCGGAAGAAGTAGGCTGAAAATTTGGCGATGAAGTCCTGCGACCAAGGAGACCAGACCAGCCAGGATGCCGTCGTGGCACAGGTGCCACACCAGAGGAAGAACCGGTAGGCCGTCGGCTTTGCCATGGCAAACTTGAACGCGATCAACGCCAGGGGCCACACACACACCAGAGTCCGGGAGAGCCACTTCGAAACGGGAAAGCCCGATAGGAGCAGCGCTGCCGTCCAAACCAGCACCAAGATCTCCACAAATATCAGCAACGCACCGCAGAAAGCGATGAGATCGTCCCACCAGTCGGGGGTAACTACCTTGCCAATGGTGCGCATGGTATCGAGTCGCCGATTATCCACCTGCGGTGGCGGACGGTTCCGGGAGTAGGCCGCCTGAAAGGTCTTTTCATCCACAAGCAGGCCGGAGAAAGAGCTTTCGTCAAAAGGCACCACGATCTCCTTCGCATCATGCCAGTCGGGATTGAAAGCGGTCGGTCGAGATTTGCGCGGTTGTTTAGTGGGTGCTACCACCGTTTCTTCCTGCCCGACACGGCTCGGTATTTCGATGGAAATGTCCTCGGGGCGCCGAGCAGAGGCGGCATGCTGAAAGTCGATTTGTTGCTGGGCACTACTGCGGTTCATTCTGCGGAAACTTCACTAAAAAATGACGCTTCCGCCTGATGTAAGGGAGACAAGCGCCGCACGCATGCAGACAAAGGTCATGATCTGCAGTCATGCTGCGGCATGACCTGGAGGCCAAAGTGATGCCAAGCCATGTCCTGAGAAGCCAGCTTGCCTACGCGAACCTTCGCGGCATCATGCCCGACAACGCATGAAACGCCTCTACCGCAACGCCCAGATCGCCAGCGAAGACAGTCCGCAACTCCAGACGGCCGACGTACTCGTCGAAGGCGGTCAGATCATCGGCGTGGCGGCAGGTATCACGGGCATTGAAAATGCAGAAATCATCGACTGCACCGGGCGCATCCTGCTGCCTGGGCTCTTTGACATCCACGTTCACGCCCGCGAACCCGGCCAGGAAGACAAGGAAAACATCGCCTCTTGCGCCGAGGCGGCGATCAATGGCGGAGTCACTGGCTTTGTCATGATGCCGAACACCGCGCCAGCCATCGACAACGCGGGCGTGGTGCGCAGTGTGCTGGAAAGTGCGCGCCGCACGCGGATTGGGCCAGGCATTTACACTTCGGGGGCTATCACGAAAGGGCGCAAGGGGGAGGAACTCGCGGGCATCGCTGGCATGAAGGCGGCTGGTTGCGTGATGCTGACGGATGACGGTTTCGCGGTGGACAATCCCCAAGTGCTGCGTCGGGCGATGGAATACGCTCGTGATTTCGACATTCCGCTGGCCAGTCATTGTGAGGTCAAGTCACTCAGCGGCAAAGGCTGCATGCATGAAGGGAAAATCAGCTACGCGCTCGGTCTGCCTGGTATCCCGAGCATCAGCGAGGAGATCTGCATCTCCCGTGACATCCGCCTGGCTGAATACACCGGAGTGCATCTCAACATCCAGCACGTCACCACCGCCGAAGGGATGCGCACGATCAAGCGCGCCAAGGATCGCGGCATCCGTGTCTCGTGTGAGATCGCGCCGCATCATCTGATGTTCAATCACGAGCACATCGGGGACTACGACACGCATTACAAAATGAACCCGCCGCTGCGCACGCCGGAAGACAACGCCGCGCTGCTCCAGGGCCTGAAGGATGGCCTGTTCGACGTCATCGCCACCGACCACGCCCCGCACACGCCGTTTGAAAAGAACCAGGACTTTGCCAGCGCTCCTTTTGGCATCACCGGCCTCGAAAGCGCCCTCGTCGCGCTCTACGACCGCTACATCGCCCAGGGCATTCTGAGCTGGCAGCTCATCGTGCAGCGCTACAGTGCCGAACCGCGGCGCCTCATGAAGTTGCCGCCTGTACCCGTCAAGGAGGGCGGTACCGCCGAGTTCATCGTCTTCAATCCCGGCCGCAGCACCACCTTCAGCCGCGACTTCATGAAGTCGAAAAGCATCAACACCCCCTTCCTCGACAAGACGCTGCAGGGCATGGTCGAGCGTGTGGTGTATCGCGGTGAGGAGTTGCTGGCGAGGTAATTTCAGCCCAGCCCGAGACCACGTGCCTTGAGCGCGGCTCCCGTGCGATCCGGCACCTGCAGCTTGTCCAGAATGCGGGTCATGTGATTCTTCACGGTCCCCTCGGTGAGGCTCAAGGTGGCGGCGATTTCCTTGTTGCTCATGCCACGCACCAGATGACGCAGGATCTCCGCCTCGCGCCGGGAGAGCAGGCTGGCGAGGCGGCGGTCCTCGCTGGTCAGAGAGCTGGAGTGGGAGAGGCGGTTGAACTCGGCCACAACCTGGGTGGCCACCGAAGGCTGCAGGTAGGTATGCCCGGCGGCCACGATCTTGATGGCCTCCACCAATTGTGCAGAGGGCGTGTTTTTGAGAACGTAGCCGGAGGCACCCGCGCGCAGTGCATCAAACACATCCTCCTCCTGATCGAAGGTGGAGAGCACCAAGATACGTATCTCTGGATGCAGGGCTCGAATCCGCCGGGTGGCCTCTGCGCCACACATCAGCGGCATGCGCAGATCCATCAGCACGACCTGCGGACGGTGTTCGGTGATCAAGCGCATGGCCTCCTCACCATTCGAAGCTTCAGCGACAATCTCCACACTGCTGTCGAGCGCCAGGAGGGTGTGCATGGCCTCACGAAACAAGGCCTGATCATCGACGAGAAGGGTCTTGATGGGTGCAATCATAAGTTTATGCAGGAATCGTCATGCGGCAGCAACCGCCGCCGTGCTTCTCTGTTCCTGCGAAAAAGTCACCATTTAACAATGCCGCACGCTCGTGCAGGCCTTTCAATCCATGGCTGTTTTCGGGGATTCGACTGAATCCGCGGCCATTGTCCAGCACACTGAGGATGACGCATGTGTCAGAGGTAAAATCGAGATGCACCGTGATCTCCGACGCACCCGCATGCCGGCAGGCGTTGGTGATGCCCTCCTGTGCACAGCGAAACAGCGAGATCTCCGCCAAAGATGGCAAAGAGCGTGATTTTCCAGACTGCTGCAATACCAGTTTCATCCCGGGCCGTTCAGCCCCCGTGATCAACGATGTCAGCGACTCGGCGAGCGTGCGCTGCTCCTGCGGGGTGGCACGCAGGGAGGAAATCGAACGCCGGATTTCAGCCAGCCCTTCACGGCTGGCGCGCTGAGCCTTCTGGATCGCATCCAGCGCACGGGAGGGCTCCAGCTCCACCAAAGATTCTGCAACCTCGANCTGCGCCCCAACCACCGTCAGGCTGTGCCCAACCGCATCATGAATCTCCCGTGCCAGGCGGTTGCGCTCCTGTTCCACAGCAAGCACCGCGACCTGATCCGCCTGTAGCTCGAGCTGGGCATTGGCAGAGCGCAGCTCCGCCGCCAGACGTTCCGTGTTCATGCGCTGCCTCGACGCCTGTGTCATCGCAAAACAGCAGCCCATGATGAACACACTGGTGGAGATCTGGCCAAACATCCAAAACACCGCCGGATGCAGACCGTTGACGGCATACTCATGGGCAGTGGAAATGACCAGCGTGATGAACAGCACCAAAAACATGTGGCGGCGCCATCTCAAAAGCACTCCAGAGAAACCAGCAACGGGCATCCAAAACCATTGCTGCATACCGATGGGATTGTACCACACGGACAGATGGTTGCAGGCGAGAGCAAGAAGGATCTGTAAGCTGAAAATCCCGGTGATCTGCGCCCTGGTGTGCGTCAGCTCTTTTTTGGGGCGGTCCTCACGGTAAAGGTCATACAGCAACCGATGGAGGAGAAAAAGATTCCCAAGAAATGTCAGCAACCCCAAGGTGATCAGCATGGACGCCTTGGTGACCATTTTGTCTTGGAGCATCGAGCCACCAATCCAAGCGATGGGTGTCAGGCTGATCCATGCCAGGATCATGCCCGCGACCAAAACCATCCACTTGGCGGAAAGATATTTGCCCTCCAGATGTGCCCCCCCTTTCTTTAAACCTCGATTGTTGAATGATTTGGACGCCTTTATTGAAACCATGTATAGGCTTATATTTCACAGATTTGTCTTATTCGCGACAACTCCCAGCATTGCATGACTTTAGTCATATTCATGGCAGGCATCAAAGAGGCGATTAATCTTAAGGTGATGGAATGCGATCCTGGGTTTCCCCTGCCGTTAATCCCGCTTGAATTGAGGCGGACTTACGGCTTCACAATAGCTCATGTCTGATCTCAAAGAATACCTCGCCCAGCGCTGCCAGTTTGTGGATGCGGCGCTGAACCGTCTCATCCCGAGCGCTGAAACGCGGCCGATGACGCTGCACCAGGCGATGCGGCACAGCATGTTTGCGGGTGGCAAGCGGTTGCGGCCGATTCTTTGCCTCGCGGCAGCGGAAGCCTGCGGCGGCTCGGTGGAAGATGCGATCTACAATGCCTGTGCTGTGGAGTGTCTGCACACCTACTCGCTCATTCATGATGACCTGCCCTGCATGGACGACGATGACATGCGCCGGGGCGTGCCAACCTGCCACAAGGTCTATGGCGAGGCGATGGCGCTGCTGGCGGGTGATGCCCTACAAGCGCTGGCGTTTGAACTGGTGACGCGGACGCCGATGGCTGCGCTGCACCCCGCGGGAGTGATGGTGCTGGAGCTTGCACGCACGGCAGGCAGCCTGCACCTCGTGGGCGGTCAGGTGGCGGATCTGGAAGGTGAGGGCAAAAAGCTGCCTCTGGAGGATCTGCGCTTCATCCATGAAGGCAAAACCGCCGCGCTGCTGACCACCAGCGTGAAGCTGGGTGCCATGAGCGCCAATGCCAGCGCAGAGCAAATGCAGGCGCTGTATGATTTCGGCATGGCGACCGGCCTGGCCTTCCAAATCATCGACGACATCCTGGACGTGACACAAACGAGTGAAAAGCTCGGCAAGAGCGCTGGCAAGGACGTGGCTGCGGAAAAGAGCACCTACCCGGCGCTGATGGGGCTGGAAGCCTCCCGCGCGGAAGCGCATCGTCTCACCGAGGTGTCGCATCGGGCGCTGGATGTGTTTGGTGATGCTGCGCTGCGGCTAAGGCAGCTCTCGGACTATCTGCTGAACCGGGATTATTGAAGCGCGTTTTTTACTTCACTGTGGCTGAAACAAGGGCGTCAGGTCGCCGGTGAGTTTCTCCGGCGGGCCGAAATTGAGGAGCAGTGTGGAGCCATCTCCCTGCACCACCCGGAAGCCGAGGAGCCGACGGCCGCCGGGCTCGATCTGCATATCGAGCTGTCTGAGGTACTTTTTCATGAGCAAGGGCCGTGGAATCATGGCCACGGTGACGAAGCTCGGCTCCTGCTGGGTGATTTTGAGCGTGAAGTTGTTGGTGAGGGATTCGGGGTCCATCTCGCGCCCGCTGAGAAATTTCATCCACACGCGCACGCGGCTGTCGTCGGGCTTCAGGGTCTGCCAGGGGGCCTCGGCGCTTTCTTTGAGGCGCACGGATTCCTTGTCAAAAATAAGAATGGTCGTGGCGGGGGAGCCGAGTTCCAGGCGGAACCGGCCGTCGGCCATGCGCCAGAAGCGGCCGCTGGCGGTGAAGGGCTCTTTGAGCGCGGGGGTAGTGCGTGTCTGCTGGAAGGCGACTTTGATGCTGCCGATGCCCTTTTGCACCGCCATCCACTCCCGCATGACGGGCGGAATGAGGGCGGAATCCGGGGCCGCCTGGGCGGAGAGGGTCAGCCAGAGGGCGGTGGCAAGGACTGTTGGCAGGCGCATCACAGGGCAAGCCAGACACCCAAATCACCCTGGACTCAAGCTTTTCGCAGTCATGTTTTCCCTTGCCCCCCCGTGCAAACCGTGTTCTCTCAACCTTCGAACCAACCCCTAAATCACACACATGAGCGAGCGTCGCGTAGTCATCACTGGCATGGGAGTCATCTCCCCCGTCGGCAACACCAAGGATGACTTTTGGAAGAACATCCAGGCAGGAAAGAGCGGCATCCGCCGGATCCAGTCCATGGACACGGAGAAGTACGACTGCAAGATCGCGGGCGAGGTGGTGGGGTTTGATCCGACCGTCCATTTCAACAACCACAAGGACGCGCGTCGTGCTGACCGCTACTTCCAATTTGCCATGGCGGCCTCGAAAATGGCGGCCAAAGACGCTGGTTTGAACCCAGACAGCCTCGACCCGCACCGCGTCGGGGTCATGGTTGGCAGTGGGATCGGCGGTCTCGGCACGCTGGAAACCCAATATGAAGTGTTGCTGACGAAGTCCCCTTCCCGCGTCTCCCCCTTCATCATCCCGATGATGATCTCGAACATCGCCAGCGGCATGATCGCGGCGGAATACGGGTTCATGGGACCGAACATGGCCATCGTCACGGCCTGCGCGACTTCCAACAACAACATCGGTGAAGCCTGGCGTAACATTAAGTTTGGCGATGCCGATGTGATGATCTGCGGCGGTGCTGAAGCCTCGATCCGCCCCTGCGGCCTCGCGGGTTTTGCGAACATGAAGGCGCTGAGCATGCGCAACGACGACCCTGAGCGGGCCTCCCGCCCCTGGGACAAGGACCGCGACGGCTTCGTCATGGGCGAAGGCGCCGGTGTGGTCGTCATCGAAGAACTCGAGCACGCCAAAAAGCGCGGTGCCACCATTTACGCCGAACTGGTTGGCTATGGTGCCACGGCAGATGCCTACCACCTCACCTCCCCGCATCCGGAAGGTTTGGGCGCGGCCAAGTGCATGGAGATGGCCCTGCGCCATGCCAAGCTGAACGTGACCGACGTGCAGTACATCAACGCCCATGCCACCTCGACTCCTGTTGGCGATTTGTGCGAACTGCGCGCCATCAAGCATGTGTTTGGCGACTACGCCACCAACGGCCTGCTGGTCTCCGGCACCAAGTCGATGACTGGGCACCTGCTCGGCGCTGCTGGTGGTGTGGAACTCATCGCCTCCATTTACGCGATCAAGGACCAGGTGGTGCCACCGACGATCAACGTCGAAAACCTCGATCCCGAGGTGGACGTGGACGTGGTGCCAAACACCGCGCGTCCGGCCAAAGTGGACGCTGTGCTGAGCAACTCGTTTGGCTTCGGCGGACACAATGCCGCGCTGCTGATCAAGAAGTTCTAAGAACGCACGGAATCCCTCAGCGCTGTGTCATGTCCAACAAGACTTGGCGCAGCGAGTTGAATTGGAAGCGTGTAGCGCTGATACAAGCTGGCGCACACGTGGCTGACGGCCATCGTGGGATGATTCACGCTTCTGTGTCACCGCTGACGCGGTTTCACCAGATCACTGCCACGGCGCTCGAGGTTCCGGGGGCTCGCGCCCCCGGCTACGGTTGTGCCAGCCCTACGGGCTTGAGCTAAACTTTGTCACTGCGGAATGGAGGAAAAGGAAAACGGATGGCTCACCGCGTCACCGCCAAGTCTACATCCTTCGCACCTTCGGTAACCTCGAAAATCCAGTCACCTGCACCGGGTTTTTGTTCCTTCGTGGTTGCGGTGCCATCAGGTGTATCTAGACCTTGTACATCGGCGGCGCTGTAGCTGACCGTCAGCTTCACTTTACCGACGATGGGGCCGGTCTTTTCGTCGAGCTTGAACTTGCCGCCCATGACGCGCGCGCAGGCGACGTGGGCGGAGGGATCGTCTGAGGCGAAGACGACGCTGCCCCAGCTCACGGGCTTGCCATTTACCGTGACTTTGCCGTTGATGGCGGTGCGCTTCATGGGCTTGAGGAAACCCTGATTGCGCAGCCAGTCGCGCAGATGACTGCTCCAGGTGCCGATCACGGGATCGCCGAGATACAGGCCGACGCCATGGGGGCCGGGGCGGTAGATGTGGAGCTCAGCAGGGACTTTGTTTTTGCGGCAGGCCAGGTAGAAGGCCACGGCGTTCTCAGCAGGCACTGCAGTATCCTCGTCGGTCTGGAAGATGAAAATGGGTGGCGTGTTGGCGGTGACGCGGGTTTCGGTGCTAACGTGCTTGGCGAGTTCGTCGTTGTCATTTGGACCTAGCAGGTTTTTGCGGGAGCCTTTGTGGCCGTAGCTCTCGATCATCGTGATCACGGGATAGGTCGGTGCCGCGACATCTGGACGGGCGCTGACTTGATCGATGGCGTCATTCGTCGCGCCTTCGGGCTTCTCATCGAACATGGTGGCCGCCATGGAGGTGAGATGGCCGCCGGCGGAGAAACCGATGATGCCGATGCGATTGGGGTCGATGCCATACTGCTGTGCATTCGCCCGCACATGGCGGATGGCGCGCTGCACGTCGATGAGCTGCGTGGGAAAGTGGTAGCCCTGGCTGCCGAGGCGGTAGTGCAGCACGAAGGCGGAAACGCCAAGGCCGTTGAACCACTTGGCCACCTGGATGCCTTCATGGTCAGCGGCCAAGCCGCCGTAGCCACCACCGGGGCAGACGACGAAAGCCGCGCCATTGGCTTTGTCTTTGGCTGCGGGCCAGACGTTGACGAAGGGCTGGTCCTTGTCCTCCGTGCCTTTCGCCCCCGGTGCGCCGTCGGGCCAGAGCTTGACCTTGGTGGGCTCGGCGTGGGCCAAGGAGGTGAAAAAGAGGGCGGCGGCAAAAAGAGAAATCTTGTTCATGCAGGTGGAAGTCTGTTAATCCTGTCTTTTCCACCCGTTCTTTCATCCGCCATGATCTCACGCCGTCATTTTCTCTCCACCAGCCTTGGCGCGCTCAGCGTCTCCACCCTGCCTGCCATTGAACCGATCAAGCGTCCTGGCAAGAGCCGCATGCAGCTCGGTGTCGCCGCTTACAGCTTCCGCGAGTACTTCCAGTGGATGCGCGACAAGGAGCAGAAGCCGAAAGGCGACAAGCCGCTTTGGAGCATCCTCGATTTCATCGACTGGTGCGGTGACAACAACGTACCCGGCGCGGAAGTGACCAGCTACTTCTTCCCGAAGGATGTGGACGAAGCCTTCCTGCTGGAAGTGAAACGCCGCGCCTACCTGCGCGGTGTGCAGCTGGCAGGCACGGCGGTGGGCAACAATTTTGCCCTGCCCAAAGGCGAGAAGTTGAGCGAACAGATCGCCTACACGAAGAAGTGGATCGATTACTCCGCGATCATGGGCGCGCCGCACATCCGTGTGTTTGCCGGACCGCAGCCGAAAGACCTCAGCGAGGAGCAGGCCGTGGCCAACTGCCTCGAAGCCTACCAGGAGTGCCTGGACTACGCGGCCAAGAAGGGTGTTTTCCTTGGCCTGGAAAACCACGGTGGCATCGTCGCTGAGCCGGACAACCTCATCAAGATGGTGAAGGCAGCGAAGAGCCCTTGGGCTGGCATCAATTTGGACAGCGGCAATTTCCACACCGAAGATCCCTATGCCGATCTCGTGAAGATCGCCCCCTACGCCGTCAATGTGCAGCTCAAGATGGAGATTAGCCGCAAGGGTGCCGCCAAAGGCGTCAGCGAACCCAGCGATGTGAAACGCGTGATCCAGATCATGCGCGACGCCAACTACCAGGGCTGGTTCACGCTGGAGTTTGAGACGAAGGAAGATCCGTTTGTGAGAGTGCCGGAGATTTGCGACATGCTGCGGCCATTGCTTGGCTGAGTTTGCGGTGGTTGGCAGTTGTTTGCGATGGTTTGCAGTGGTTTTATGAGACCTTGGACGCGATTGTGCGCTTGAGGTTTTTATTGCTGCAAACCATGAGAAAAGAGTTTCCCTTTGAAAAGTTGGAAGTCTGGCAGGATGCCAGGAAGCTGGTGCGGTCTGTGTATCAGTGCGCCGAGGTATTTCCCTCAACAGAGCGCTTTGGACTGACCAGCCAGATCACTCGTGCGGCGGTGTCTGTGGCGAATAATTTGGCGGAAGGGAGTGGGCGCTCCAGTCTGAAAGACCAGGCGCACTTTTCCAGTCAGGCTTACAGCTCGCTCATGGAAACAGCGTGTGATCTTATTCTGTCCAACGATCTCGGCTTCACCTCGGGTGACTCCACCGATCCCATCCTCAACCAAGCCTACGACCTCTCGGTCCGCATCCACAACCTGCGCGAATCCCAGCTCCGCCGCGCCACTCAGGCTTGAAACCAACGCAAACCACTGCCAACAACTGCAAACCACCGTAAACCTCCCCCTTCCCCATGTCCCACGCCCCCACCGTCGTCATTGAGAACTTCTACCCCTGCCTGGATGGCGGGCGGCATCCGGTCAAACGGGTGATCGATGAGCCGCTGGATGTGTGGTGCGACATTTTCAAGGATGGTCATGATGTGATGAGTGCGGTGCTGCGCTGGCGGTTGGCGGGTTCGCGCCGCTGGTTTGAAGCGCCGATGAAGCCGACTGAAAATGACCGCTGGCATGGACAGTGCAGCTTTTCCAAAGCGGGGCGCTGGGAGTATGTGGTGGAAGCCTGGGGCGACACTTTCCGTTCGTGGAAGAAGACCTTTGCGGTGCGGGTGCAAGCGAAAGATCCTGATGTACCGATCGAGGCACAGGAAGGGGCACGGCTGCTGCGAGATGCTGGCAAACGTGCGCGCGCTGCCGGGGTGCCAGCTGCGGGGACTCAGCTTGAAGATTGCGCCGACCTGCTCACATCGGTGAAGCCGGCGGACATCATGGAAGTGCTGTTGTCTGATGAGATGCAGAGTTTGATGGATCAGTATCCTGACCGCTCACAGTCCACGACTTCAGACACGCTGCGGGCCACGGCAGAACGCGAGCGTGCGCGCTTTTCGGCCTGGTATGAATTCTTCCCGCGCGGCGCTGAGGGCCGCAGCGACAAGCACTCCACTTTCCGCGACTGCCTGGGCCGTCTCGACCACGCGGCCCACATGGGCTTTGATGTGATCTACTTCCCGCCGATTCATCCGATCGGCGTCACGGCCCGCAAAGGAAAGAACAACACGCTCACGGCCGGGCCTGACGATGTCGGCAGTCCATGGGCCATCGGTGGCCCGGCGGGTGGGCATTACAACATCGAGCCAGCGCTCGGCACGGAGAAGGATTTTGTGTGGCTGGTCAAAGAAGCGAAGAAGCGCGGACTGGAGATCGCGCTCGACTTTGCGCTCAATTGCTCGCCCGATCATCCTTATGTCAAAGACCATCCCGAGTGGTTTTACAAACGTCCAGACGGCAGCATTCGCTACGCCGAGAATCCGCCGAAGAAGTATCAGGACATCTACCCACTGAACTTCCACTGCGACGACTGGCGCAACCTGTGGAAGGAGCTGATCGAGGTCGTGCAGTTCTGGGTGGACCGCGGTGTGAAGATCTTCCGTGTGGACAATCCGCACACCAAGCCTGTGGCGTTCTGGGAGGAGCTTATCGCTACCATTCAGCGCAAGGACCCGGATGTGCTCTTCCTCGCCGAGGCCTTCACCAAACCGAAGATGATGCAGGTGCTGGGCAAGGTGGGCTTCACGCAGAGCTACACCTACTTCACCTGGCGTGAGGACCGCAAATCGCTCACTGAATACGCCACCGAACTGACACGCAGTGACATGCGCTGGTATTACCGTGCGAACTTCTGGCCCAACACGCCCGACATCCTGCCCGGCCATTTGCAAAATGCGAATTCGCAGATGTTCCGCATCCGCGCCGCGCTGGCCGCCACGATGTCATCGTGCTGGGGCATGTACTCCGGCTACGAACTCTGCGAGAACGATCCGTATCCAGGCAAAGAGGAGTACGACAACAGCGAGAAGTACGAACTCAAGAAGCGCGACTACAACCAGCTAGGAAACATCACCGCCTTCATCCGCGCGCTGAATCTGATCCGCCGCGACAATCCGGCACTGCATCTCTACGATAACCTCAGCTTCCACGGCGCTGATCACGGCGAGATGCTCTGCTACAGCAAGGTCACGCCCGACTTCAGCAACCGCATTTTGTGCGTGATCAGCCATGATGCTCACCACCCCGCCATCGGAATGGTGCATCTCGATCTGGGGGCTCTCGGTCTCGATGGCAGACGTGCCTTCAAGGTCACGGACCTGCTGCATAATCAGACCTACGAGTGGCGCGGCGCGGACAATTATGTCGCGCTGCACCCGAACGGCGTTTCGATGCACCTCTTCCGGGTGGAGCAATGATATGCCATGAAATGTCCTGAGATGCTGCTGCTGGCTCTGTTTGCACTGATGCTGACAGGGCAGGCACCATCCTGGCGACTTGAATCCACGTCCAAAGCAGCACCGCTCGGACAAGAGGCCGTTTTTGTGATCAAAACACTCAGTGGCCCTGCGAAGGTGGAAATGCAGCTCGTCTTCTTCGATGAAAGGCTCTGCGCCATGCGCTTGGTGGCCAATGCCAGTCGCTACAAAGCCAAACCCCTCAACGAACTCGGCAGTTCGGCTGGGGCACTGGCTATCTGCAATGGCGGCTATTTCCACGCCGACGGTGATTTTGGTCCTACTGGACTTGAGATAGCCAGCGGCCTACGCGCGGATGAGTTTCGCGGTAGTGGCGGCTGGGTGGGCGCGCTGATGGTCCGCCATGACAAGGCATCGCTCATTGTGGAAAAAGAATTTCAAGACGCGCCGGACATCAGTGAATTCGTCCAATGCAATCCGTGGTTGGTTGACAATGACCGCATTGCCCCGGTTCTGCTCCAAGGTCAGGACATGCGCAACCACCGCACTTTCATCATGACCGATGGAGCTGGGAAGTGGGCCATCGGCGTTTGCAAGAGAACCGGATTGCGTGAACTCGCGCAGATTCTTATGACGCCTGGCATCATCACTGAGATGAAGGTAAAACGTGCGCTGAATCTCGACGGCGGGCCGTCCACCGGACTGTGGTGTCGTAGCACGGATGGGCACGAGCACTTTGAAAAGCCCGGCTGGGAAGTGCGTAATGCCATTGTGGTGGTGCCGAGAAATTTGAAGTGAGATGAGGTTAGTTTGATGCGTTCGTGTTTGATGCGTCGAACCCTCCTCAGTCTTCTAGCCCTCGGCTTGATCCACACCGCCAGCGCTCAGCAGTTGCACTGGTTCAAGGGCAATACGCACACGCATTCGTTGTGGAGTGATGGCAATGACTTTCCGGAGATGATCACGGACTGGTACAAGCAGCATGGCTACGATTTCCTGGCGATCTCTGACCACAACGTGCTCCAGGCGAAGGAGGTGTGGATGAGTGAACCGGCGATCGAAAAGCGCCGCCGGATCCTGGGCAAGACGACCATGGAAAAGTATCGCGCGCGCTTCGGTGATGACTGGGTGACGACGCGGGAAAAAGATGACGTGACCGAAGTGCGGCTGAAGAAACTGGAGGAATACCGGACAAAGTTTGAGGAGCCGGGGAAGTTCTTGATTGTCCAGGCAGAAGAGATCAGCGCGGGCATTGGCAAGGTGCCCATTCATCTGAATGCCGTGAATCTGCGGGAGGAGATCAAGCCGATCAAAGACCTCACCAGTATTCAAGAGGTGATGCGTGCGAATTTAAGGCTGGTGAATGAGCAATCCCAGCGGCTGGGCGTGCCGATGTTCTCGCACATCAACCACCCGAACTTCCAATGGGCGCTCTCCGCCGAGGATCTGGCGGCGGTGTTGGAGGAAAACTTCTGGGAGGTCTACAATGGCCACCCTACCATCAACTACCAGGGCGATGCCTCGCGTATGGGCCATGAAAAGATGTGGGACGTGGCGAACACCCTGCGCATCGCCGAGTTCAAAGCGCCGCCGCTGTATGGTGTGGGCACGGACGACTCGCACCGATACCACGGTGAGGACAACGGCCCCGGACGTGGCTGGGTGATTGTGCGCGCCGCCAAGCTCGATCCTGCCGAGATCGTCAAGGCCATGAAGGCGGGCGATTTCTATGCCTCTTCGGGCGTCACGCTGGAGGATGTGAGCTTTCAAAATGGCGCACTGCGCATCCGCATTCATGCGGAGCCTGGCGTCACCTACCGCACGGAAATTCGCGGCACCTTGCAGGGATATGACGCTACGACGCGCGCTGCTCCTCCTGTGGCAGGCGATCTGCATCCGCAACGCCTGCTTTATTCAGACGATATCGGCAAGACGCTGGCGACCATCGAAGGTGCGGAAGTGGTGTGGAAGCCCGGCGGCAAAGAATTGTATTTCCGTGCGGTCATCACTTCCTCAAAGCCGTATGCGAGGCCTTCTTTCGAAGGGCAGAAGGAAATGGCCTGGACGCAGCCGATGGGGTGGAAATGAAAAGTTGCCCTGTTCCTGTGGAATAAGGCTACTTTTCCTAGCGCTTCACCCAGTGTGCTCCGCTTGACAGGCCCACGTGCCAGTCGCGCAGGTGCATGTCGGAGTAGTCGGTCTTGCCGATGGCACCGACCATGTAGGTGCCGGTGGCGCGTTTCCAGGCTTTGCTGAAGCTTTCCGCTGTATGGCAGCCCCAGCTCTGGCAGTAGGCCTTGGAGCTGAAGGCCCAGCGGCTGAGCTTGTGCAGGTCGTGCTCGTGCAGCCATGCGGTGGAGGTGGCGTAAACGTCCGAGCTGTAGTCAAACATGAAGCTGTATTTGTTCGAGTGGCCGAAGTACTCGAAGCCGGAGATCTTCAAGCCACCGCGCCCGGCGGCACCGTGGTTGATGTAGTGGATCAATTCATCGGTGCTGCGGAACCAGACGAGGTTGATGAATGGGTAGGCCTTGTGCACGGACTCCACGTTCTGCATCAGCGGCTGGTGCTCGGCGGCGGCACGGCGCACATAGGCATCCCGATAAACCAGCCAAGTGATGCGCGTGCCCGCTGGAGCGGTTTTTTGGATCTCCAGCATCCGCACGCGGGCGGTCCGGATGAAGTTGCCCCACCAGCGGTCATGCTGCTCCCCGGGCTTACGCAAATCCTCAAACTGCCGGACCGCTGGCCCGCCGCTGACGACGAGGTATTCAGTGTCTGCAGCGGCCTTGGTGGCAAGGCCGCAAGTGAGCAGGAGAAGCGTGGAGAGGAGCAGTCGGGTCATGACGGCGGCAACAAAGCACGGCTACTTCGTTTCGACGAGCTTGAAGTTCTTGAACTGCACGACCATCGGCGGGCCAGCGTGGATCTGCAGGGCCAGGAGGCCTTCTTTAGGCGCGTTGGCGGTGTCTTCGTCGGTCACATCGACGGTTTGCTGGCCGTTGATGAAATGCTGCACGTGGTTGCCCTTGGCGACGATGCGGTAGTCGTTCCAGTCTTCGGATTTGATGGAGGCTTGGATCGCGGCGCTGTCGCCGACGCTGCCAGTCACTTCCACCACGGCCTTCTTGCTGCCATCTGCGGCGGGCTTGATCACGGTCTTCTCGCCGCGCTTGGCCAGGATGCCACGGCCGCGCTCTTCATAGAGGATGCCGCTGTAGGTCTTGCCGGCTTCGAAGTCGGCCTGGTAGCCGCTGATGATCGGCCCGAACTCACCGGCGGGGAGTTCCTTGCTGCGGTACTGCACGCCGGAGTTGCCCTTTTCGATGCGGTATTGAAACGTCAGCTCGAAATCGCCCACAGTGCCGCCTTTATAGACGAGGAAGGTGTTGTGCTTGAGAATGCTCTTGGTCGGAGCCGCTGGGTCAGCCGGGGTTTTGCCGGTGATGGTGCCATCCTGCACGCTCCAAAGGTCTTTGTTGCCCTCCCAGCCAGAGAGGTCTTTGCCGTTGAAGATTTCCTTTTCCCCCGCGCTGGCGAAGGAAAGAGCGGCGAACAAGGAGGCGAGAGCGAGGTGCAGTTTCATGAAGGATGGTTGTGAGTGATCGGGCGAGTTTTAACGCGACCGCGCGCGCTTGTCTATCGCTTTGCAGGTGGGGAGAGAATGGTGCTTGCTGTTTGCCCCGGCAGTGATAACACCGCGCACGATGCAACTGCCGCGCTTCTTCTCCTCCCCCTTGCTCTGGCGTGTTCTGGTCTTGGTGTGGTTCGGGGTGCTCTGGTGGCTGTCCTCGCAGAGCTTTCTGCCGACTGTAGGAGATTTGGCAAACTCGGACAAATATGAGCATACCCTCTACTTCGCCATCGGCGGCACCTGCTTCCTGCTCAGCCTGCGCCTCGCCGGGCGGGCGCGGTCCACGGTCAGAGCCATCGCCTTCACGGTGGCCTTTTGCGGTCTCGTCGGCGTGGTGGACGAGTGTCATCAGCTTTACACTCCCGGCCGCAGCGGCGGCGATGTGTGGGACTGGACAGCGGACGCCAGCGGCGGCCTAGTGGGCGCTCTCGTGGCCATGGGATTGCAGAAGTGGCTGGTGAGACGCTGACTTTGAGGCGTGACAGCTTTCGTATTGCGCCACGATTGATGCACCGTTGGCGAAAGAGGTTAAAGCATCCCCCGTAGGATGGGTGTGGCGACAGCCCGCCCGTCTGTGAGCGTGAGATGCCGCCACCTAGCTCGGCACCTTCCAGAGTCGGGCGGTCTGGCGGAGGGAGTTTATGGCGCATGGGAAAGCAGCGTGCGCCAGACACACCCAACCTACGAATTGACCTCCGAAGCCCTCAGTTGCGGCGCAACTGAGCAACTTGCTCACTTCAGCGGAAACCACCACATCAGCAGCGCCGTCAGGAAGACGTTTGCGAGGGCGAGTTCGAAGAACACTTTCCAGCCGAGGGCCATGAGCTGATCGAAGCGGAACCGGGGCAGGGTCCAGCGGATGACGATGAAGAAGACGATGAAGGCGAAGACCTTGGCGAAGAAGGTGCCGATGTGCAGCAGGCCGGTGTAGAGTGGGGTGGTGTCGGGCGTGTAATGGAGCTGTAGCGGGATGATTTTCTCCAGCAGCGGCCAGAAGGGGATGCTCCAGCCACCGAGGAAGAGCGTCACCGCCATGCCAGAGCCGATGATCATCGCGGCGTATTCACCCATGAAGAAGAGGGCGAACTTCATCGAGCTGTATTCGGTGTGATAACCGGCCACCAGTTCCGTTTCGCACTCGGCAAGGTCGAAGGGCAGGCGGTTGGTCTCGGCAAACATGGAGACGGTGAAGATGATGAAGGAGATGGTGACGGGGATCAGCAGCACCCAACGGGCGACGCTCAGGCCTTCGCCCCAGAAGGGCAGGAGCAGCCAGCCGTTGGCGTCTTGAAAGGTGGACATCTTGGTCAGGTTCAGCTCGCCGAAAATCATCAGCACCGGGATGATCGAGAGGCCCAGCGAGATTTCATACGAGATCATCTGCGCGCTGGCACGCACGCCGCCGAGGAATGGGTACTTGGAATTGGAGGACCAGCCGGCGAGGACGATGCCATAGACGCCGAGGGAGGCGATGGCGAAGGTGAAAAGCGGCCCGATGCTGAGGTCGGCGATCACCATTTTGACCGGGTGCGCGAGTCCGAGCAGGGAGAGGTTCAGCTCACTGCCAAAGGGCAGCACCACGCAGGTGAGCAGCGCGGGAATGATCGTCATGCAGGGGGCCAGCCAGTAGTAGAAGGTGCGCACATGGGCGGGGACAAAATCCTCTTTTAAGATGAACTTCAGGCCGTCCGCCGCCGCCTGGGCCAGACCACCGATGCCAAAGGGCTGCCAGTCTTTCTTGAAGCCCAGGAGTGTCAGCGGCACGCCGACGCGATTCGGACCCACGCGGTCCTGGATCACCGCCGAGATGCGTCGCTCAAAATAAACCGCGACCGTGACCAGCGGCATGATGACGACAAAGGTGAGAAACACGATCTTCCCCACCGAGACGGCGAGCGCAATGAGATCGAACGTGGCAAGCATGGGAGTGAGCATCTAAGGTCCGATTATCAGGACGCAGCGAAGAGCGGCAACCCGATTTTGTGAAAAATTTCACAAAGTCCGTGTTTCGGACCCAGCACGGAGGTCATGGGGCGTTTCAGCGCACCGGATCCGTGAACGAATTCGGCTTCGCCGCAGGCTTGGCCACAGGATCATTTCCCATCGGGGCCAGGTGATCGGCGATGCGGAAGATGGCGAGGATCAGCTCCACGGTCACGCGAGCGACAATGAGGTAGAACAGCAAGGCCACTGGAGCCATGATGAAGCCCCAAAAGCCCCGAAACATCCATGAGATGGCATAAAAGAAGGCGGCCAGTAGGCTCAGGACATAGAGCATGCGGACGAGGTGAGGGGTGACGAAGCGCTTAAAAGAGAGGTCCAGCACCAAGTCTAGGACGGCACGAATCTGCTGCCACAGGCTGGTAAGCACGGAACTGGAGGGGGGGTTCGGCATTCATGGGGCGAGAGTAGGCCCGGGCCGGTCAGGCGCAACTCTCCAGATCAGTCTGAAGCAGGAACCTTGGTAAGGTGTTGGAATACTGGTTGCGTGCGCTGGCAATAGCAGCCAGAATCCGCGCCTCTTTTTCCGCCCTGTGGCCAGGTGCATTAACAGAGAAGTTTATCGACAACCTAACACCGCCAAAGTCATGCCTGCGAAATCCAAGAAGCCCGCAGTTAAGAAGCCCGCTGCCAAGCCCGTGAAGAAAGCGCCAACCAAGGCGGTGAAGTCGAAAAGCAAGCCCGTTCCGGCCAAGCCGGCGGTGAAGTCAAAGAGCAAACCCATTTCGAAAAAAGCGGCGCCGAAAAAACCCGCCCCGAAGAAAACCTCCCCCAAGCCTGTGAAGAAACCCGCCCCGAAAAAAGCTCCCGCC
>TBL_comb48_EPIDRAFT_1000852_pt1 | contig 23423 bp, 20 predicted proteins | sample TroBogEpilimnion_37_FD_10681 | JGI IMG/M metagenome (IMG submission 10681) | reverse complement strand
GTGGTTGAGCATGAATATCACGCCAAGCGAGATCCAGAAAGCGCCGTACGAAACAAAGGCGCTGTAGCCGAAATTGTTTCCGCACTTGAACTCCTGGAAACCCGCGACCATCTGGGCCAAGCCCCCGAAGACAAAGGCCAGCGCGATGATGGGGCCGACGCCGCACCAGCCCACGTTGTGGAACTGGAGGAGCATGGTCGTGAGGCCGAAGCCCGCCAATCCGACCACGCCAGGGTTTCCCGTGGGTACTTGACCATTCGACATGCCAGTCACTCCTGATTCGGATGTTGAGACGGTGCGGAAGCATTGTGGATATGAAAGTAGATTAAGTCAATTGGACCAGAATCCGGGGCCGAGGGCCAGCTGAATGTGGATGAAAATCCGCACGAAGGGCCTCTCGGCCGACCTCGTCACCCCCATCCACCCTGGCATCCGGCCCTAGGGGAAGCCCACCTTCCGCTCATCCTCCAGAACCAGCCGAAGGACCTCCTGGACCTGGTCGACCCAGTGGATCTGGAGGCCTTCCCGGGCCGTGGGGGGGATCTCCTCCAGCTCCTTGCGGTTGCGGGAGGGCAGCAGGACCGTGGTGATCCCGGCCCGGAGCGCCCCCAGCACCTTCTCCTTGATGCCGCCCACCGGCAGGACCAGGCCTCGCAGGGAGATCTCACCGGTCATGGCCACCTCCGTGCGCACGGGGCGTCCCGTGAACAGCGAGGCCAGGGCCACGAACATGGCGAGGCCGGCACTGGGCCCGTCCTTGGGCGTGGCTCCCGCGGGCACATGGATGTGGACATCGAGCCGCTCGAAGTCCTGGTCCGCCACCCCCAGGTCGCCCAAGCGACCCTTCAGCAGGGACAGCGCCGCCTGGGCGCTCTCCTTCATCACCTCGCCCAGCTGGCCAGTCAGGAGGAGCTTGCCGCCGCCGGGCACCCGGCTCGCCTCGATGAACAGGATGTCCCCGCCCACGGGGGTCCAGGCCAGGCCCGTGGCCACGCCCGGCACGCCCGAGCGCATCTTGCCTTCAGATTCGAAACGGGGCGGACCCAGGACCTCTGCCAGGTCGTCCGGAGCCAGCCTGGCGGCTTCCGTGCGGCCCTCGGCGACTTCCATGGCCACGTGGCGGAGGACGGATCCGATCTCCCGCTCGAGGTTGCGCACGCCGGCCTCGCGCGTGTAGTCGCGGACGAGGGCCGTGAGGACGCCCTCCTCCAGGGTGCACTGCCGGGCCGTCAGACCGTTGGCCGCCAGCTGCCTGGCCACCAGGTAGCGCCGGGCGATCTCGAGCTTCTCCTCCTCCGTGTAGCCCGGCAGCTGGATCACCTCCATGCGGTCCCGGAGGGGGCCGGGAATGGTGTCCAGCAGGTTGGCGGTGCCGATGAACAGGACATGGGACAGGTCGAAGGGGAGGCCGAGGTAGTTGTCCCGGAAGGTGGCGTTCTGTTCCGGATCCAGGGCCTCCAGGAGGGCCGAGGCCGGATCGCCCTGGAAGCCCCCCGCCCCGAGCTTGTCCATCTCGTCCAGCATGAACACGGGATTGCGGGTGCCCGCGCTGTGGATGCCCTGGATGATGGTGCCCGGCAGGGCGCCGATGTAGGTGCGCCGGTGGCCGCGGACCTCCGCCTCGTCATGGACACCGCCGAGGCTGGCATGCACGAACTTCCTCCCCGTGGCGTGGGCGATGCTCTGTCCGAGCGAGGTCTTCCCCACCCCGGGCGGCCCCACGAAGCAGAGGATGGGGCTCTTCCCGTCGGGGTTGAGCTTGCGCACTGCCAGGTATTCGAGGATGCGCCGCTTGATCTTCTCCAGGCCGTAGTGATCCTCGTCGAGGATCCGCCGGGCCCCGGCAATGTCGATGGCCGCCTCGCTCTCCCGGGACCAGGGCAGCTCGGTGAGCCAGTCCAGGTAGGTGCGGATCATGGAGTACTCGCCGGCCGAATCCTGCATGCGCTGGAGGCGCTTGAGCTCCTTGCGGGCCAGCCTCTCCACCTCCTCCGGCATCTTCGCCTCGGCGATGGCCTTGGCGACCCCCTCCAGTTCCACCGCGGTCTCGTCGGTATCCCCGAGTTCCTTCTGGATCTGCTTCAGCTGTTCGCGGAGGAGGAATTCCCGCTGGTGCGCGTCCATGGCCTCCCGCGTCTGTTCCGCGATCTTGCGGGACATCCGCACCACCTCGACAGCGTGGGCCATGCGCGCGAGCACCTTGTCCAGGCGCTCCCGCACATCGAAGGTCTCGAGGATCTCCTGCTTCTCCTGGGGCCGGATGTCCATCAGCCCGGTGACCAGGTCGGCGGCGGAAGCCGGCGAGTTGACCTGCTGGATGGCGTTGACCAGGTCCATGGGGGGCATGGGGAGCGCCTCGGCGTACTCCTGCACCTGCTGGCGCAGGGTGACGAGCCGGGCCTCCAGGGCGCTGGACACCGCCTCGTCCTCCCGGACCCGGTCCATGCGGGCCACGCAAAAGGGCCAGCCTTCCAGGAACTCGATCACCCGGAAGCGGCTCTCGCCCTGGCAGATGAGGTGGTGTGAGCCCACGGCGGTCGTGATGTAGCGGAGGACATGGGCAAGGGTTCCGACCCCATACAGCCCGCCCGGGCCACGCTCCTCCTCGGCGGCATTGCGCTGGAGCAGGAATCCCAGGGGCCGCTCCCCCTGGATGGCATCCTGCGCCGCCAGGATGGCCTGCTCGCCGCTGATGCTCACCGCCGAGACCATGCCCGGGAACAGCGTGAGGGTGCGCACGGGGATGATGGCCACCGCGTCGCTGGGCAGGGGACGAGCTCCGCGCGGCTCCGACCCTGCCGTCCCGGTGGATCTCGGGTCCCCCCTCGGCTCGTGGTTCAGGCTCATGGGCGCTCATCCCTTCGGGAAAGTGAGGAAGAGGCAGCCGTCACGCAGTTCGCTCCGGACCGGTTCGACTGGCGGAGCCAGACCCTCGATGCGGCGCTCGAAATGGCCGTGGGGAATCTCCATGCGCCGGATGGTGCCGGCCCTTCCCTCGGAGGAGAGGGAACGGTCCCCGCTGATGACCAGCGTGTTCCCCTCTGAATAGACCCGCAGGCCATCGGCCTTCACGCCGGGCAGGGCCACGATGATATGGAGGGCGCCCTCTGCCTCGATGATGTCCACCGGCGGTTCCCAGGAGGGCCGCCTCAATGCCGTGCGGCCGAGGTGGAAGAATTGCCTGTGCAGACGTTCCGCATCGTTCAGCACCTCGAGGGCGCGGGCCCACATCCACGTTCGGGGATCCTCAGCGTTCATGGGTCACCGGTGACAGCTAGCCAATCAATCCACGGTCCCGTGCGGATTCTGACCGGTGGTGGCGGTCAGGGGCCAACCCGGGCATGAGGGCCTGGCACCGGCATCGGGACGATCCCGGGGAGCGCCCTCAGTCAAGCCCACCTCAAGGATGGGGATCCGCCACGGCTCCGCAAGGTTGGGCTACGCTGGAAGGCTGGAGTTTCGATGGACCGACTGGTGATCCAAGGTGGACAACCCCTGCGGGGACGCATCCGGGTGTCGGGGGCGAAGAACGCCGCCCTGCCCTGTCTGGCGGCGGCCCTGCTGACGCCTGACCCCCTGGTCCTCTCCAACCTTCCGGCGGTGGCGGACATCCGCACCATGGTGAAGGTGCTCCAGGCCCTGGGCACGGAGGCCACGCTGACCCCCGAGGGCGAGGGTTTCGAACTGACCGCCAACCTGGCCTGCGCCGGCAACGAAGACCCCAAGGCCCCCTATGACCTCGTGAAGACCATGCGGGCCTCCATCCTGGTGCTGGGGCCCCTGCTCGCCCGCTTCGGGCGGGCCACCGTGAGCCTGCCCGGGGGCTGCGCCATCGGGGCCAGGCCCGTGAACCTGCACCTGGAGGCCCTGGAGCGCATGGGCGCCCGCATCGAGATCAGCCACGGCTACATCCACGCCTCCCTGAAGGGACGCCTGAAGGCCATCGACCACGCCTTCGAGAAGGTGAGCGTGGGCGCCACCGAGAACATCCTCATGGCCGCCACCCTGGCGGAGGGCACCACGATCCTGCGGAATGCCGCCCTGGAACCGGAGATCGGGGACCTGGCGCGCCTGCTCCAGGAGATGGGGGCCCACATTGAGGGCATCGGCACCGGAACCCTGACCATCACCGGCGTCGCCAGCCTCCACGGCTGCGAGCACGCCGTCATTCCCGACCGCATCGAGGCCGGCACCTATCTTTGCGCCGTGGCCGCCGCCTGCGGCGACGTGGTGCTGGACCGCTGCGAACCCGAACACCTGCGCTCCCTGCTGGACCTGCTGGAGCGCTCGGGCTGCGTCATCACCGAGCGGGAAGGCCAGGATGGCCGCCAGCTCCGCATCCAGCGGGAACCCGGACAGAAGCTGCGCTCCAAGGATGTCACCACCCTGCCCTTCCCGGGCTTCCCCACGGACCTGCAGGCCCAGGTCATGGCCGTCATGACCCAGGCCTGCGGCATCAGCGTCATCAACGAAGGCATCTTCGAGAACCGCTTCCAGCACGCCATGGAGCTGGAGCGCCTGGGCGCGAACCTGCGCACGGACGGCCACACGGCCATCGTCGCCGGCCCCGCCGACCTGACCGGCTGCACCGTCATGGCCACGGACCTCCGGGCCAGCGCCGCCCTGGTCATCGCGGGCCTCGTGGGCAAGGGCGAAACGATCGTGGACCGGATCTACCATTTAGACCGCGGCTACTCGGGCCTGGAGAAAAAGCTCCAGGGCGTCGGGGCCCACATCGAACGGGTTGGCGGCGGCAGGGTCTAGGTTCGGTTTCCATTCAAGCGCCACGAGAGGGACGGTCATGACGACGGAATTGAACGCAGGCACCGAAGCATCCCGACACCCCAGCGACCCCTACCAGGGACAGGTGGTCATCAGCTGGCCCGAGCTGCACCGCGACACCCGCTACCTGTCGCGGGTGCTGCACGACCTCGGGGACTGGAAGGGCATCATCGCCATCACCCGGGGCGGGCTGGTGCCCGCCGCCCTCATCGCACGGGAGCTGGAAATCCGCCTCATCGACACGGTCTGCGTGGTGAGCTATGGGGCCGCCGAGTCCGGCCAGGCCGAACAGGCCCAGGGGGCCCTGCGCTGGCTGAAGGGCGTCGAGGGGGACGGGGAAGGCTGGCTGCTCGTCGACGACCTGGTGGACACCGGCCGGACCGCCCGGGCCGTGCGCGAGCGGCTGCCCAAGGCCCATTTCGCCACCATCTATGCCAAGCCCCTGGGCCGTCCCATTGTCGACACCTTTGTCCGGGAATTCCGGCAGGAGGAGTGGATCTACTTCCCCTGGGACATTGACTACCGCTTTGTCTCGCCGATCAAGACGCGGCCGAAGAGCTAAGGGGCCCCTCAGGACCCTGGTCGGTCGGTTACACTGAATTTACGATCGGGGGATCCATGTTCGGCGAAATGAAGGTCTTTTCCGGGAGCAGCCACCCGGACCTGGCGAGCGGTATCGCCACCCACATGGGCATGCCGTTGGGCCGCCTCAAGGTGACGCGCTTTTCCAACGAGAACATCAAGGTGAAGGTCGAGGAGAACGTCCGGGAGGCGGATGTCTTCGTCATCCAGTCCTCCTGCCCTCCCGTCAGCGACCATCTGATGGAGCTACTCATCCTCATCGACGCCCTGAAGTTCGCCTCGGCGGCCCGCATCACGGCCGTGCTGCCCTATTTCCCCTATGCCCGGAGCGACAAGAAGGACGAGGCGCGCATCTCCATCACGGCCCGCCTGGTGGCCGACCTGCTGGAAACGGCCGGCGCGGACCGAGTACTGACCATGACCCTCCACGCCCCCCAGATCCTGGGCTTCTTCCGCAAGCCGGCGGACCAGCTGCTGGCCACGCCCATCCTGTCCAACTATTTCAAGACCAAGGACCTTTCGAACACCACGGTGGTGGCCACGGATGCCGGTGCGGCCAAGTTCGCGGGCCACTTCGCCAAGCGCCTCTCCGTGCCCATGGCCATCATCGACAAGCGCCGCTTCGACGACTCGGAAAAGGCCCAGAGCGTGGCCCTCATCGGCGACGTGAAGAACCGGGACGCCATCATCTACGATGACGAGATCGCCACCGGGGGCTCCATCAAGGAGGCCGCCCGCATCCTCCGCGAACTCGGGGCCCGCTCCGTCCGGGTGGGCGTCACCCATCCGGTATTCTCGGGCAGCGCCATGGAAACCCTCGCTTCCGCCAACCTCGACGAACTGGTGGTCACCGACAGCATTCCCGTCTCGCCCGAGCGCGCCAGACAGATGCCAAACCTCAAGGTGCTGTCCACCGCGGCGCTCTTCGGTGACGCGATCCTGCGCATCCACGGAGGACGGAGCATCAGCGAAATGATGGACTAGGGTCTGTCTTCAAAGTGGGGTGAGGCCCCGCGCAAGGGGCGCCGCCCAAGCGAGACAAGGAAAGCGACGATGGCGATAGCGGCACTATCGATGAGGAGCTTGACACAGTGTCGCGCCGGGCGCCGCCCCTTGCCGGCTCCACCCTCTGCTCGGCGGGACGCCGAGCAAGAGCAGGCCCCAAGCGGGGCCTGCGATAGGGGACGGGGGACGGGGCCAGCCGCGTGCCCAGCTGCGTCTGCGGCCTCATCCTTACTGGATCACGCGGCTGGACCCGTCGCGGCGCGCATCCACATTGAAAACAGACCCTAATGCTTCCTCCCCTCGGCCCCATCGAGGCTCCACCCAGCCTTGACCTGTTGGGGCCGCAGGGGCCGGAGATCCTGCCCCTCCTCAGCCGCCCCTTCCTGGTGCTGCACCGGGCCTCCTCCCTGTACACCGCCCGGACCTGCCTTCTGCTGCTCTTCGACCTGGGGTGGGAGGGCCGCCTTCGATCCGGCACCACGCTGGATGAACTCTGCCTGGGCCTGCCCCCCCAGGTCCGCAAGCCCCTGGCCTGGATGCTGCCCTTCCTGGTATCCGAAGGCCTGCTCCGGCGGGAGGGGCCCGGCTACGTGCTGCACGGAATCCCGGACCTGGACCTCGACGGCATCCGCACAATCGTCCATGACGAGGCTCCGGGCCATGGCGTCAACTTCGATCTCCTGGACGGGGTCCGGTCGCGCATTCCGCCCTTCTTCACCGATGGCAAGGCGGGGGACGCGCTGCTCTTCGACCTGGCCCTGTTCCCCCTTTGGCTGGCCTACTTCCGCAATGACAACCTGGTCTACTACCCCAACAACCTGCTCACCCTGCTGGCCCTCCGTCAGGACCTGGCCCCGGGCACAAGGCTCCTGGAACTGGGTGCGGGGGCAGGCTCCTTCGCCCGGCTGGCGGCCCGCCGGGGCACCGAGGAAGGCTGGCTGGACCGCATCGTGGAGTACCGGTTCACGGACCTGGCCCCGGCCTTCCTGCGGCGGGCCCAGCGGGACCTGGCGGCCGAGGTGCCCGGACTGCCCCTCACCTTCCAGACCCTGGACCTGAACCGCTCCCTGGGCGACCAGGGTATCGCCGCGGGAAGCCTGGATGTCATCATGGGCATCAACGTCGTGCACGTGGCCCGGAACCTGGAGACCGTGCTCCTGGACCTTCGAAGCCGACTCCGGCCGGGGGGCCGGCTGATCCTGGGCGAATGCCTCAAGCCCACCCTGGAGCATCCCATCTACCTGGAATTCTTCTTCTCCTTCATCCGGAGTTTCACGGACGTGGAACTGGACCCCCGCTGGCGACCCATCCACGGCTTCCTCACGCCCGAAGCCTGGGTGTGCGCCCTGGAACACGCGGGCTTCACCGACATCGGCACCACCCCTCCGCCCCGGCCCCTCATGGACCGGCACCCCAGCTTCAACGTCGGGGCGATCACCGCCAGGGCCTGATCCGTGCCGCAGGGGGCGAGCCGCCGCTGGTTCCTGGCGCCTCGCCTGGCGATACTGGTCGAGCCATGATCCAGACCCTGCGCGACCTCCTCCTCCAGGGTGCGGCCCGCCTCCAGGAACGCCCCGCCCTCACGGTCCCGGACTGGGGAACCCTGAGCCACGCCCAGTTCCGCAACCGGGTCGAAGGCGTCGCCCTGGGCCTGCTCGCGGGCGGTTCAGCGGCCGTGGTGTTCAGCAGCACGGGCACGGCCTGGGACTGGGCCGCCGAAGTGGCGGCGGCCGCCTCAGGCCTGGCCTGGGATCCAAGCGGGGAGCCCGTGCCGCCTGAGGTCCTGGGTGGGTCCCGCTTCAACGACGAGAAGGGCCGGGGACCCTACCATGACCGGGAGCGGGAGGTGCTGGCCGCCACAGGGTTCACCGCCGGCCTGGACCACGGGGAAATCCTGACTCGGCTCCGCCGGCTGAACGTCAGCCTCGGCTGGGACCACGCCAGCCAGGTCGACCTGCCCCTGGCCCGGCTCGGGGAGCCCCCGGTCCGGGCCGCGCTCTGGAGCGCCCTCTTCGCAGGGGGCCATGCCAGGCTGGAATCCCCACCCCTCGGCCCGGACCGGTGGCGGAGGCCCGCGCCCTCCTGGGAACCGGGTCCCTTCCTCGAGTTCTGGGGGCCCTGACGGGGCAACAGGACGGAATGCTTTGCGTTCCTGGCCGGGATCGTGGTGACCTTGGGCATGGAACAAGGTCAGGTACCGCTTCGCCTGCGGTCCCTTGCGGGGCTCTTCCTGAGGCTCGGCCTCTCGGCCTTCGGCGGCCCCGCGGCCCACATCGCCATGATGGAAGAGGAGGTCGTCCGCCGCCGGAGGTGGATGGACCACGCGACCTTCCTCGACCTCCTGGGCCTCTGCAACCTCCTGCCCGGACCCAATTCCACGGAGTTGGCCATCTTCATTGGCCGCACTCTGGCCGGGTGGCGCGGCCTGGTGCTGGCGGGGCTCTGCTTCATCGTGCCGGCGGCCCTCCTCACCCTTGGTTTCGCCGCCCTCTACGTGCACTTCGGTCGGCTGCCTGCGGCCCAGGGCTTCCTGCTGGGCATCAAGCCCGTGGTGCTGGCCATCGTGGCCCAGGCCGTCTGGAACCTGGGGCGCTCGGCCCTGCGGACCCGGCGCAACGTGCTGCTCGGCCTGGGGGTCCTCGCGGCCAGCTTCCTCGGCATCCAGGAGGCCCTCCTCATCCTGGGGGCCGGGCTCCTCTCCCTCCTCCTGGCGCGGCCCCGCCCCGAAGCCTCCGCCCTGGGCCTGGCCCTGCTCCCCCTGCCCGGGCTTCCGGTCCTGGCCGCGCCCTTCAGCCTCGGCGGCCTCTTCTGGGTGTTCCTGAAGGTGGGGGCGACGCTCTTCGGCAGCGGCTACGTGCTGATCGCCTTCCTGCGCACGGATCTCGTGCATCACCTGCACTGGCTGACGGAGACCCAGCTGCTGGACGCGGTGGCGGTGGGCCAGGTGACTCCAGGCCCCGTGTTCACCACCGCCACCTTCATCGGCTTCCTGCTGGGCTCCTGGCGCGGGGCCCTCGTGGCCACCACCGCCATCTTCCTGCCCGCCTTCCTGCTGGTGGGCGCCGGCGCCTTCTTCCTGCCGCGGATCCGCAAGTCCCCCGCCCTCTCGGCGTTCATGCAGGGGGTGAACGCTGCCGCCGTGGGGCTCATGGCCACGGCCCTCTGGGACCTTGGCCAGGCCACCCTGGCCTCTCCCTGGACCCTGGCCCTGGGCCTGGCCGCCGCCTGGCTGCTCATCCGCCAACGCGTCAACACCACCTGGGTGATCTTCGGGGGAGGTCTGGCCGGCTACCTGCTCCATCTGGGCCGGTGAAACGGTCCTTGCCATTGGACAGTGGTTGACCAATTCTTGGTTCGGAGGTCGCCATGGCCCATTCCCCATCCCGCAAGGTCCTCGCCTCCCCCCGTCCCGACGGAGGCCGTCTGGTCAAGCCCGAGCGGCTCCAGATCGTGCTGGAGGCCATCCGCGACGCCGGCGAGCGCGGCATCACCAAGGAGGGGTTGGCCCGCAGGCTCGGCGGCGTGGCCATGCGCACCGTGGACCGTGCAGTGCAGCTGCTGGAGGGACAGGGCGCCCGGTTCGGCAAGGGCCGGAAGGGCCAGCCCGCCCTCATCCACTTCACCTTGGAGAAGGCCCCGGACTGGGACAGCCGCATCACGCCCCACGCGCGCATGGCCCTGGAAGTGGCCCTCATGGCCCTGGAGGGCACCGCCACGGAGCTCTGGTTCGACCAGCTGGAGGGTCTCCGCACCCTGGCGGACAGCCACCTCAGCACCCGGGACCGGGACCTCTTCCGCGCCCTGCAGGCCCACGTCAGCGTGCGCGGCGGCGCCGATGACCAGCAGGCCCTGGACACGAGGATGCTCACCCAGGTGCTGCTGGCCCTGGGCCATCCCGAGGGCCCCCGCGAGCTGGAGCTGACCTACAAGGCGGCCTCCACGGGCCGCACCAGCACCCGCACCGTCGTGCCTTTCACCCTCACCCACGATGTGTTTTCCGGTGGGGCCTTCCTCCTGGCCTGGGACCCCGCCAAGCAGGAGGTCCGGCACTTCCGCCTGGCCCGAATCGAGGAGGCAAGGGCCCTGAGCAAGCGCGGCCTCATTCCCGACAAGGGGCCGCTGGAACGGGCCCGGGACTTCCAGATCGGCGGCTGGTTCAGTCCCGCCACGCCCTTCCGGGTGGTCGCCCGCGTCGGCGGCACCAACTGGCCCCAGGCCCTCCAGGACGCCCCCCCCGCCCTGCCCGGTGTCACGGTCCGCAGGCACAAGGACGGCACCGTCCTCCTCGCCTTCCAGGCCACCGAACTGTTCGGCCCCACCCGGTTCATCCTGCAGTTCGGGGCCGATGCGGAGGTGATCGAGCCGAAGGCGCTGAGGGAGCACCTGGCGAAGACCTTGAAGGCCATGGCCGCCAGGTATACCTAGCCGGGGTCACCGCAGGGCCGGACTCGCTCCCAGGGTAGGCTAGTGGTTCTCGCGGAGGGGGGTACCCAGGCGGGGCAGCAGGTCCAGATGGGGAAGGGCCTCGCCCGGGTCCAGGGTGGCCTGCAGGCCCACCAGGCGCCACTGGCCCCGGTGGTGCGCGAAGTCGAACACGAAGAACACGGCCCCCTGATCGAAACTGGCGGCCATCCAGTGCCGCTGCCACAGGGTGGTGAGGTAGGGGGGATTCGCCGCCTCCCAGCGCCCCAGACTGCGGGGGACGGGAACCAGGCCCTCCAGCTTCCCCTGGAGCCTGCCTTCCGCATCCACCCAGATCCCGTCCCGGGCCCACTCCCGGAGGGCCGATTCCCAGTTGCCTGTGCCCAGGGCCTTGAAGCCCGCCTGGATTCGTTCCTGTGGCGACTGGGCCGCCAGGACGGAGGCGGCGGCTACCAAGGCGATGGGAAGGACGGAACGCCTGCCGAGCATGCATGCCCCCACTGGAAGGGCCCCCGGCTTCCCCGGGGGGCCGGGAACCACCCCTTGAGTGTAGTCGTCGTCCTGGCTTCCCGTCGGCCCGCCGCGGCCTGCGGGTTTTCCCAGGCCCACTGAACCCCCGCCTGCTCCCTCGCAGCGTGGTCGGGTGTTGTTCTGAGCTCTAAATAACCCCGAGGAGTCGGGCTGCCGAGAGAGGGGCCATGGCCCGCGAGTCCATGCCAACCCATCCCCGTCACCTCCATGGCACCCCACCGTCAAGCCCCTGCGTGAAGCAGGGGCCGCCTGGAAGGTGTGGCCTGCTTCACGGCTGGAGCCTGGGGATGGGACTCATCCGGCTCCTGCTGCTCGCAGTCCTGTTCACCCCCCTCCGGGCCCAGGATCTGGCCATGCGCCGGTTCGACGACCGGGATGGGCTCCCCCAGAGCCAGATCTGGGCCCTGCTGGAGGATCGCCAGGGCTTCATCTGGGCCGGCACGAGCGACGGGCTGGTCCGCTTCGGACCCAATGGCTCACAGCTTTTCAACGCTTCCAACGGGCTCCGGGCCAAGGACATCACCGGCCTGCTGGAGGACCGGGAAGGTGCCATCTGGGTGGCCACCCAGGAGCGGGGTCTCTCGAGAATCAGGGGCAGGCAGATCACCAGTTTCGGCACCGGCGAAGGCCTGCAGAACGAGGCCGTCCACTGCCTGGCCGAGACCCGGCAGGGCATGCTGATGGCGGGTTCCCAACGGGGACTGTTCCGGATGCGGGGCGAGCGGTTTGAGCGGGTTCCTTTGCCGGAGCCCTGGGTATCGAGTCCCATCTCTTCCATGGCCGTGGACGCCGAGGACGGGCTCTGGATCAGTTCCAAAAAGGGAACCCTGGCCCGCTGGAGCGGCTCCAGGCTGGACGAGGTCCCCCTGCCTCCGGAACTGTCCTCGGAGCCGGTCATCGCCGTGAAGGTGGATGCGGCGGGGCAGCTCTGGGCGCTGCAGAGCGGACACCTGTTGAGGCGGTCCCGGGAGGGCGCCTGGAGCGTGGAGCCGCTGCCGGGCCTGCCCCCGGTGGTGGCCATGACCGGATTGAGGGCCCAACCCAGCGGGGAACTCATCCTGGTGCTCGGGTCCGATGGCCTCTATCTGCGGAGTCCCAAGGGGGACCACCAGTTCCTCAATGCCCGGAGCCTGCCTTGTCGCGATTCGATCAACTGCGCCCTCCGGGATCGGAACGGAGCCCTGTGGATCGGCACCAATGGAGACTACCTGTGGACCCAGCCATTCCAGGGACTCCGCAGTCTGGTCCGCCGTCCTGATACCGGGGCAGACCTGGGGCTGGGAACCGTGGTCAGCCTCCTGGAACTGCCCGGGAACCGCATGCTCATGGGAAGCAACAACGGCGTCTTCCTCTGGGAGGAGGGCAAGGGCGTGGTCCAGCAGTGGCATCGCGGGAGCGGACTGGTCTCCGAGGATGTCTGGGCCCTCTTCCCCGATGACCGGGGCGGGGCCTGGGTCGGCACCCTGAAGGGCCTGCACCGACTGGGCCCCGGGGGGCGGCTCCTGCCGGGCCCCAGTGAACTGGGGACCTCCCACATCCAATGCATGGTTCGATGGGGCGGCCATCTCTGGGTGGGGACTGACCATGGCCTGGCGGAACTGGATTCGAACGGGCATTTCCTGGGCCTCCACGACCCGCTCGCGCTGGTGGGCTATTCGGCAGTCCACTGCCTGGTTCCCCGGGAGGAGGATCTCCTGGTGGGCAGCAGCCTAGGCCTGCTGAGCTTCAAGAACGGCGGCTTCAGCCTGGCCTTCCCCGGCAGTCCCGCCGACGGCCTCCAGATCCTTTCGATCCACCAGGACGCCTCCCGCCGGTTGTGGGTGGGGACCTCCCAGCGCCTCCTGATGCGGGAGCCCGGGAACGGCTCCTGGGTGGTGCCGAACCTCGAGGCGGGGTCCCAGCCCCTCTACGGCATCAACTGGATTCGGGGTCTCTCGACGGGGATGACCGCCATCGGACACTCCCACGGTGTCACCCTGGTCGGTCCGGATGGGAAGAGCCTGGACCTGACCCGGCGCATGGGCCTGATCTCCGACGAGACCAACCAGGGGGCGGCGGTGGAGGACCGGCAAGGTCGGCTCTGGATGGGCATGGTGGGCGGGGTCTGCATCCTGGATCGCCTGGAGGCCTTCCCGGCACTGCCCACGCCCACCCCCGTGGTACTGGATGCCACCTGGGAGCGAGGTTCCCTGTGGTTTCCGAAGGAACTGAACCTGCCACGCGGGATCAGGAGCCTCACTGTCCATGTGGATGCGGGCTGCCCCAACGTCCCCTTCCCTGTCCGTTTCGAGACGAGGTCGGGGGACCCTGGGGGACCATGGCTCCCGCTGGATCCCGGCCAGGGCGGAATCCATTACGGGGGCCTGGGCTACGGCACGCACCGGCTGCAGTTCCGGGCGAGCCTGGACGGAGTGACCTGGCGGGAGGCCCAGCCGGTCCTACTGAGGATCCAGCCGCCCTGGTTCCTGAACCTCTGGGCGGCGGCAGTGGGAATCCTCCTCCTGGCCCTGGGTATCTTCGCCTTGGTCAAGCAGCGGTTCCGGCACCTCGAGCAGAGCAACCTGGACCTGGAGGCCAAGGTGCAGGCGCGCACCCGGGAATTGGAGGGAAGAACGCGGGAGCTGGCCCATCAGAATCAATCCATGGAATGGATCCACCGCGAGCTTCGGAACACCCTTGAGTCGCGGATGGGGATGATCAACACGGTGAGCCATGACCTGCGCTCCCCGCTGACCAGCATCCTGCTCAGCGTCGAGCGGCTGCAGGGTGAAGCCGAAGGTCTCCAGCCCGGAATCCAGAAGATCTACGGCGTCCTGGCCCACGAGGCCAAGCGCCTGGAGGCCATCATCAAGGCGGTCCTGGATCGGAACCGGGGGGATTCCCTGGCAGACAGGCTCTCGCTCCTGCCCGGCCACCCCGCGGAGGTGCTCGGGAGCCTGGAGGGCACGCTGGCGCTGAAGGCGGAGGCCCGGGGGCTCCATGCCCAGTTGAGCCTCGACCCAGCTTCCTTGGAGGCGGACATCCTCCTCGATTCCGTGGCCATGCAGCAGGTGCTGTTCAACCTCGTGGAAAATGCCCTCAAATTCACCCGGCTCGGGGGGGAGGTGGGCGTGCGGAGTCTCCTCGGGGAGAAGGAGTGGGTTCTGGAGGTCTGGGATTCGGGCCGGGGCATCCCCAAGGATCAGTGCGCAAGGCTCTTCGACCCGTTCCAGCAGGGCCAGGAGGTGGATGCCAAGAAGGGCTGGGGGCTTGGCCTCTACATCTGCCGCTCCATCGTGGAGGCCCATGGGGGCCGCATCGAAGTGGAAAGCATCGTGGGCATCGGGTCGGTCTTCAGGGTGGCGCTCCCCCTGGTCCTGCCGGAAATCCAGCCCAGCCCAGCGACGGACCTGGACGCCATCCTGCATCTTTCTACGGGGGCCATCCCCATCCTAGGGGACCCGGACTCGAAGGGGTCCGGGTCCTGAATGAAGGGACCCCACCCGAAGTGAGGGCGAGCTGGCTGGGGTTCCGACCTACTTCTTTGCCACCTTGGCGGCACCCAGGTCCCGCAGGGCGATCTGACCCTGGCGGCCGAAGTCGATGGCCTCGCCAAGGATGCGGGCGGCCTCCTGGGGTGCGTGGAAGCCCATGGAGTTCTCCGCATTGACCCAGTCTACGCGCCACTGGGCCTTGCGCTGGAGTTCGAGGATGGGCTGGAGCCTGGCCTCGTCCACCCCGGCCTTTTTGGCCGCCTCGATGTTGTTGATGAGGTCCACGACGGCGTCCTCGGCCCGGTCCAGCAGCGCCTTGGTGCGGTCCTGGATGGCCTCGACCCGGGCCTTGAGCTCCGCCTCGGGGAAGCGGTGGCAGGTCTGGCAGGAGCGACTGATGTCGAGCAGGGGGCTGCGCACCTGGTGGTCGCTGATCTTGATGGCGCCCTCGCGCTTGTAGGGCATGTGGCAGTCGGCGCAGGAGACGCCGGAGCGGGCGTGGATGCCCTGGCTCCACATCTCGAATTCGGGGTGCTGGGCCTTGAGGACCTCGGCTCCGGTGCGGGCGTGCTTCCAGTCGTAGAAGCGATGGCCGTCCGGGAACTTGTAGCCGTCGTAATAGGCCTCCTCCTGCTCCACCTTCAGGCCGTTGTTCCAGGGATAGAACAGCGTGACCTTGGGGCCGCAGTAGTACTCCACGTGACACTGGCCGCAGACCATGGACCGCATCTCCTGGCGCGAGGCCAGGGAATTGGGATCGTAGGGCGCCGTCCGGTCGCCCTTGCGCCAGGTCTCGATGGAGGGCAGGTGCGGCACCGGCTCGCGGCTCTCGGCCAGGACCGCGATGCCGCGGAGGAAGCCGGGCTTGGTGACCCGGAGCTGCATGTTCTTGGGATCGTGGCAGTCGATGCAGCCCAGGGGGTGCTTGGCCTGCTTGGCCGCTTCAAGGTAGGGCAGCTTGCACATGGCCTCGAAGCCCTTCATGACCTGCGCCTGGCCCTGGGGGCTGAGGAAGGGGTCGTCCAGGCTGCCTGGGGCGCCGGCCTTCAGCCCCGCCTCCCGGTAGAGCACAGTGTTGGAGGTGTGGCACTGGAGGCAGGAACCGGGCTGAGGCTTCTCGGTCACGCGCCGGGTCTTGCCCTGGTCGTCCAGCATGAAGGCATGGCCGCGACGCCGGTTGTAGTCGATGGCGAAGGCATAGCCATCGAAGATGATGGGCAGGCGGGGGTCCTCCTTCAGCTTGCTGATGGGGAAGGCCTCGCTCCCGGCACCGCCATACTTGGTTCCGTACTTTTCGCTGGTCTTGATGTAGTAGCCGTCATACTGCCGCGGGAAGTTCTTGCCCCACTGGGCGGGATCGACGGTCCTCTCATCCAGATCCACCACCCGGAAGCTGGTCTGGCGGGCCTCGGCCTTGTGGCCTGAGATGCTCGAGTAGAGGGCCATCACCAGCACGGTGGCCAGCGCGGTGCCGGCGGCCAGGAGCCCCATGCGGACCGTGGGGCGGGAAAACAGGGGCGTGGGTTGGTCGGTCATCGGAGGGATCCTCCCGCGTGGGTGGCACGCATCGTCAGGTTGGGGGGCGGGCAGTCAGGGCAAATCATCGGGTCGGACCGTGGCCCACGCCCTGGTGGCAGCGGACACAGCCGTAGAGGTCGGCCTTCTGGGTGGGATCCGTGGGCACCCCCAGGGTGCCGTGGGCCGTGATCTCGTCCGTCAGTTCGGCGTGGCAGCGCAGGCAGTTGGCCTCGAGGACCTGCGCGTTGCCGGGCTTGATGCGGATGGGCTCGGCGAAATCCAGGAGGGTGAAGGCCTTCGAGTGGTGGTAGCCGTTGCTGGCCTTCACGAAGAGCTTGTGCACCACGTTGTCGTGGGGCAGGTGGCAGTCGTTGCAGGTGGCCACCGCGTGGTGGGAGCCGTGCCGCCACCCGTCGTAGTCCTCCCGCATGATGTGGCAGTTCACGCAGACCGCGGGGTCATTGGACAGGTACGAAGTGCCGTGGGCTGACACGAAGGTGTAGGCGCCGGAGCCCAGGAAGACCCCCAGGAATGCGCTGGCGGTCAGGGACAGAAGGAGGATTCTGCGCTTTCCATTCACGGGGCATCCAGTCGAGGTGTCTGGCGCCCGCCAGGCACGAGGGATAGGATGAAAGAAATTTAGGACTAGTCAATCCTAAATTCACTTGACCTTGAGATAATCAAAGGATGACCCCACCAAGGGCCGGCCGGGTTGAGCCCTCGGACGGACTCCCGGCCCCTTGATGTCCGTATACTGGCCCTGTCTGGAGTGCCCATGTCCCAGTCCATCGATCACCCTGAACTCAGTGCCGCCGAGTGGGCATTCATCCAGAACCTGCGGGCCCTGCCGGATGAGGCCCTGCGCTCCCGCGTCCACGCCTCCCTGAACGAACTGCTCTTCTTCTTCCGCAATCCCAAATGCCAGGGCCTCGGCGCGGAGGGCTTCCCCTGCGGCGAACCCCGGTCCTCCTGCGATGACTGCCAGCAGATCTGGGAGATGCTGGACAAGGTGGCCGAACGGGCGAAGAAGGGCTGACGGGAATCAGAGCCGCAGCCGCCGGATCAGAGCGTTTCCCATAGGGCCCTCGCCTGTCCGCTGGCGTCGGCCGTGGCCGACTTCACGCGGCCCCGGAGAGCCTCGGGAAGGCGTCGGCCGGCCTCCAGGGCCTGGACCCTGAAGGGTGCGGTCAGGGTTGGCCACTCGGCCACCAGGGCCCGGGCCCAGGCCTCATCGCCCAGGGCGGCGCGGGCGGACCAGCGCCAGGGCGCACCCAGCCCGGGCTCGCCGAGATCCCTTCGGGCCGCCTCGACCTGGCCGGTGCGCAGGGCCACTTCTGCCACGGCCTCCGCGGCCTCGCGCTGGGCGAAGGGGTCCTCCAGCAGGGCCAGGAGGATTCCGAGGGAACCGGCCTCGCCCACCTTCCCCAGGGCCCGCGCCAGCGCGAACCGCGCGCCCGCGGGGGCCCGGTCGAGGGCCTGCTCGAGCCAGCCGCTGTCTCCGGGCCTGGCCGCGGCGGTCAACCCCTCCCCCGCGGAGCGGCGGACGCCTACGGGCCCCGTGGCCAGGGCGTCCAGGTAGGGCGCCAGGCGAAGCTCCGGACCCTGGTCCCGACGGGGACCCGCGACCGTGGCCAGCTCGCGCTCCCGTGCCGAGAATCCGGGCAGCGGTTCCTCCCCCCAGCCCGCCGCCTCGGCAGTCTCGAGCCAAAGGGACAGTTCCTGTCCGAACGTTTCCATGTCTGGCAGCCGCTTCGAGGGATCCGGCTGGAGCGCACGCATGACGAGTCCCGCCATGCGGGGCGGAAACCCCGGCCGGACCGCCGCCGGAGGCAACTGCACCTGGGCGTAGGGCTGGCCTGTCATGAATTCGAAGAGGATGGCGCCCAGGGCGTAGACGTCGCAGCGGCCATCCACCCGCCGCGGATCGCCATGCTGCTCCGGGGCCATGTAGCCGAGGGTCCCCACCACCATCTGGCTGCGCGTGGCGCGGGTCCTGCCCTCTTCGCCTTCCCAGTAGCACACGCCGAAGTCCGTGACCTTGAGCGAGCCGTCCGCCGCAAAGAAGCAGGTTGGACGGCTTCAGGTCCCGGTGCACCACGCCGGCCCCGTGGGCCACGCTCAGGGCCCCGCAGACCGGGACGAGGCGGCGGGCCAGGGCGGCCGGGGCCTCCCCCCGGCAGCCCTTGAGGCTCCCGCCGGGCAGAAGCTCCATCACCAGGTAGGGCCACACCCCGGAGGTCCCAAAAGAATAGATCTCGACCAGAGCCGGGTGGGAGAGGCGCGTGAGCACATCCCCTTCGCGGAGGAACCGGCGGACCAGATCCGCATCGCGGTGCACTTCCGGACGCAGGAGCTTCACCGCACAGAAAGTTCCGCTGCGGAAGCGATCCTCGCCCCGGAAGACGAGGGCCATGCCGCCCTCACCCAGCGGATCCAGCAGCCGGATGCTCCCGATCTGCGTCGGTGGCCGCGAGCCGTTCATGGGGCCGAGAACGCGCGGTCACGCCCCCCGGCCTTCGCACCGAACAGCGCCGCGTCCGCGCGGGCCAGGAGGGCTCCCCCGTCCGCATCACCGGCCTTCAGCTCCGCCACGCCGAGGCTGCAGGTGACCGGCAGGCTCTGTCCGTCCTCCAGGCTCAGGGGACGCTCCGCCAGGGCGCGCCGCAGCCCCTCGGCGGCGACGAAGGCCAGGGTCCCGGGAGTCTCCGGCAGCACGATGAGAAACTCGTCCCCGCCCAGACGACCGATGGGATCGGAGCTCCGGAGCCGGTGCCTGAGCAGGGCCCCGAACGCTTCCAGGGCCTGATCTCCGGCCCGGGGGCCGCGGGTGTCATTGACCTGCTTGAACCAGTCGAGATCCACCAGCACCACCGCCAGGGGCCGGTGGTGCCTGCGCGCCAGTTCCACCTGGGACGCCAGCTGGTAGAGGACCGTGGCCCGGTTGCCCACCCCCGTGAGCGGATCCACCAGGCTGCTGCTCAAGGCCAGGTCCTGGTGGTACCGGCGCTCGAGGGCATCCAGGTGCTTGAGCTTGAAGGCGTGTCGCCCCACACGGATCACGTCCTCGGCCTGGAGCCGCTCCGGACCGGGATCCGCCTGCACCCGCTTCCCGTTCACGAAGACCCCGTTGGTAGATCCGAGATCCCGCAGCTCGACGGCCTTCCGGTCGGTGGAGACCTGCAGGCGGGCGTGGCGGCGGCTCACCTCCGGTTCCTCCAGGCAGAGTCCATTCTCCGGCGCCCGCCCCAGCTCAAGCCCCTCCGGCGGGAGCGGGATGAACGCTCCCATGGGCTGGCCCACATAGCGGATCAGCGCCCACTCCATGGCGTCGGTGCCCCCGGCGAGGTCCGGCTCGCTCGGCGCAGCGGCCGGATCCCGAGGGGAAACGTGGGGAGGGATCGGATCGAGGGACATCCGGGAGAGTCTAACGGAGTTCAACCCAGGCAGATCCGGTCCCGCCCACTCGTTTTCGCCTGGTACATGGCCGCATCCGCACGGGCCAGCAACTGGCCAGCCTCGAGATCCCCTGGGGACCGCTCCGCGATCCCCAGGCTGCAGGTGATCTTGAGGTCACCCGAGGGCAGCGGGAACGGCATCGAGTTGATGGCCTTGCGGAGCCTCTCCGCGAAGGGACGGGCCCCCGAGAGGTCTGTCTCCGGGAGGACCATGAGGAACTCCTCGCCGCCGATGCGGCCCGCCAGATCCGCCTCCCGCAGGGCCCCCATCAGCCGCTCTCCAAAGACCCGGAGCACGAAATCCCCGGCCCCGTGCCCGTGGGTGTCATTGACCTGCTTGAAATGGTCCAGGTCGCAGACCACCACCGAAAGCGGGCGGCCGTACCGGAGGCTCAGGCCGAAGCGGTTCTGGAATTCCGCCAGGACACTGCCCCGGTTGGCCAGTCCCGTCAGGGGATCCTTGGTGCTGAGGTCGAGGAGGGTCTCGTGGAAGGTCCGCTCCAGCGGATCCAGGAACACCAGCTTGAGGACGTGCCGCCCAGGGAGAGTCGGTCCCCCACGCGCAGGTCCGCCGGCCCCAGGATCAGGTCCCCGTTCACCCGCGTGCCATTGGTGGATCCGAGGTCCTCGACCTGCACATGGCCCTCTTCCACCCGGATCCGCGCGTGGTAGCGGCTCACCTCGCCATCCAGCAGGGCGATCCCCGCATCCGGCGCCCGGCCCAGGATCACCAGCCCCGCGGGAATGGGGAACACGCGGCCCAGGGCCGCACCCGCGTACGCCACCAGGGCCCACTCGGCCGGCGCCTGCTCTTCATCACTTTCCGACTTGGTGCGGACCTCCGTGGGCATTTCCGGGAGCCGCTGGGTCATCTCCGGGTCCGGGGCTTGCTTCTTGGACGAGGATTTGGGCGTCATGACTCCTCCACGAAGCAGCTCAGCAGGGATCCGTCGTCCTTCCGGCGGGCCAGGATGAATGGCACCCGGGGCGCCCGGATCGCCGAGGAATCCAGTCGAACCAGGATGCGGCCCTGGCTGGGGTCATGGCGCAGGTCGGCCACGCCCTTGCGGGGAATGCGGAACAGGCCGAGCACCTCCAGGTTCCGGACATTCTCACCCGTTCCGCGCACCAGCTGGAGGCTGTAGCGCATCCACAGGCCCTTTGGCAGGTGCTGGATGTTCTCGCCCCGGATGGGCACCGCCAGGGACAGCATGGCCTCCAGGCCCGCTTCCGCCGCCCGGGAGGGGAGTCCGGGGTCCATCCGCCTTGTGCTGGGCTGCGGCAACGGCTCCGAAAACCTGCGCGAGAGGGGCCGCGCGGGCGGGTCCACCCGGCCGAGGACCACAGCCCTGCGCGGCAGCGGGGGCACCGCGACCCGGGCGGCCTGGCCCCCCTTGAGCGCGGTCATGCGGATGACCTCGGCCTCGGCACCCCACCGGGCCCAGCCGGTCTCCGCCTGCAGTTCGGCGTGGAAGGGCGGCAGGGCTCGGCCCTGGACGGCCTCCCGCAGAAGGCGCATTCCCGTGCAGGTCGCCACAGGGGGCTCCAGTCCGGCCCGGGGATCGGCGGCGAGGGCCAGCATCCCGCCAGCATTCAGATGAAAGGGTTCAGGGGAGAGCTCCGAGACCTTCAGCCCGGCAAAGGCGCGCCGCAGCGTTTCCGTCGCGTCCGCCATCGCGTCCTTCACCCGCCCGAACATCAGGCCTCCTTCACCACGAGGCTCTGCAGGGCCGCCGTGACGCGTTCCAGAGGCTCGGCGAGGTCCATGTGGTAGCCGGCCTCCAGCAGCTTCACCACGGCCTGCTCCTGGGCTGACGCATCCACCGAGGCGGCAAATACCACCCGCAGCGGGGCGGCCCCCTCCGAGAGCTGGATGAGCAGTTCCCGGGGCCCGGCGCGGAAGGCGTCGCCCACCTTCGCCAGGGGCGATTCCTGGCTCTTCTGCACCGCGAGCACGGGGTACTTCGCGTCCCCGGACCAGCCCCCGGCCAGTTCCGTGGCGCTGATGATGAACAGGTCCGGCGGGGTCTTCAGTTCCTTCAGCAGGGTCTTCTGGATCACCTCCTCCTTGAGGTGCGGTTCCAGAGACTTGCCGTAGAGGATGCCCTGCAGGCGGGTGGGCGTGATGGGCTCCGTGTAGCGGAAGTCCAGGGGGATACCCGAGGTATCCGTGACCAGCAGACCGCCGAGGTAGCTTGCCCCCTCCTTGACAGCCATGAAGTAGGCCAACTTGATTGGATCCGCCATCTGAATACCTCTCCTGGCAAGGCTACATCCCCTTCGGCAGAACCACCCCTTGCCTTTTGTCCCGCACCTGGTACATTAGATTTTCCACTCATTGGGGAGTGGTCTAATGGTAGGACAACGGTTTCTGGTACCGTCAGGTGAGGGTTCAAATCCTTCCTCCCCAACCATTCACAACTTGGTCGATGGTCCCATCGTATAGCGGTCAGTACACCGCCCTCTCACGGCGGGAACAGGGGTTCGATTCCCCTTGGGACTACCAGCAAACACCCTAGAGAAATCTAGGGTGTTCTTGTATTTAGGCGGCATCCAGCAACTCGGGATTGGCCCCATCGGGCAACCATCGGGCAAAGGCGCTCCTGAACCCTGTCGTTCCACAGCGCACTGGGGCGAACTCTTTCTTGCCCGCCTCGCCGTGGCCGTAGAAGAGTGTGAGGACTATTCCTTTTCCAGTGCCGCTTCCACAGATGTGAAGGCATCCAAAGCTGCCTGTAGGTCCTCCACGATCTCCCGAGCCAAGACATCCGGGGCTGGAAGGTTCTCGCTGGCCTCCAGGTCCTCATCCTTAATCCAGAAGAGGTCAAGGTTCGCCTTGTCCCGGGCCAGGAGGGCCTCGCGGTCGAAGACCCGAAAGCGCTCCGACTCTTTCCGTTTCCGGTGGTCATTGGCTTGATAGCAGGCGACAAAGTCTCGTAGATCGCCGTCACCCAGCGGATTTTCCTTCAGGGTGAAGTGCAGGTTCGTCCGGAGGTCATAGATCCACAGCTGCTCGGTCCAGGGCTTGGCCGCGCCTGGCTTTCGGTCGAAGAACAGCACATTCGCCTTCACCCCCTGGGCGTAGAAGATGCCGGTGGGCAGGCGCAGGAGGGTGTGGACATCGCACTCGTGGAGGAGCTTCCGGCGGATTGTCTCCCCAGCTCCGCCCTCAAACAGGACATTGTCTGGGACGACCACCGCGGCCCGCCCGCTGCCGGGCTTGAGCATGGACCGAACATGCTGGACGAAGTTCAGCTGCTTGTTGCTGGTGGTGGTCCAGAAGTCATTGCGCTCGTAGGTGAGGCTCTCTTTCCCGGCCTTGCCGTCCTCGCCAATGACCGTGATGCTGCTCTTCTTCCCGAAAGGCGGGTTGGTGAGCACCATGTCCACCAGGTCCGAGGGGGGCGAAGCCAGGGAATCCTGCCCCCCCTGAATCAAGCTGTCGTCGCCGCCGATGCCGTGCAGGTGCAGGTTCATGGCACAGAGGCGGGCTACCTCAGTGGTGATATCTGCGCCCTTGAGGGCCCTCTCGGCCCCGCCATAGCTCTGCCTTGGGCCTGTGGGCCCTTGGCACTTCCCGCACAAGGAAGGTGGTCACCTATGGTCCTCAGCCTGGAGATGGTCTATCTGGTGACGCACCGGGATCGGTCGTCTC
>TBL_comb48_EPIDRAFT_1000851_pt1 | contig 23479 bp, 19 predicted proteins | sample TroBogEpilimnion_37_FD_10681 | JGI IMG/M metagenome (IMG submission 10681) | reverse complement strand
ACCGTCTGCCGAAACGTAGCCGAGCAGATGCGAAGCCGTATCGCCCTGCGGGTAGTGGCGCAAATACTCTGTACGCACACTGGCATGCGGGTGCTTTTGCGGATCAATGATCAACTCCTGAGTGACTGCATCGCTCACCACTACGGGGAGTTCGCGCCGGGTTTCATAATGACGCTTTAACAGCTCCGCGTCTGGCATGCGCGCGGCTGGGAGATCCTGCCGGGACGCGGCGATTTCCTTCTCCAACCAGGCGGTGTAGACCTCCAGCGTGCTGCGCTGCTCCGCTGGCACGGTAAACAATAGGCGGTGGACGACCGTGTTTTGCGCCAAGGGGCGGCCCTTGCGATCCAGGATCTGCCCGCGAGGCGCTGGGATGGCGAAGTAAAAAGGCTTCACATCCGTGCGCGTGCCGCTCCCGGGCACAAAGGCAGCCGACGGGGATTCTCCATGGACTTGAAGGGTCGAAACCATCAGGCCACACGTGGCCAACATCAGGAATAACAGGCGCAGCAATTGTTTGATACGAGGTATCTCCTGCCGGCGGTTGAAGGCAACGACTGCGACCATAAGGTATCCTTAAGCTGCTCCAGCCGTATTCTCAAGTTCCGCCGCATGCAGAAACCAATTCACCTGCGAAGGTGCAGCTTTATGCGGTCGTTACTTGGCGGGCTTGACCTGTGGCTCGTCAGCAGCATCTGCTTCCGGTGGCAGATCAGGCAGCGGCGGGGGGAGGTTGTCGATGATGTTGAGAAGCGGGACACCACGCTCGACTGATTTGTCGAGGCGGAAGAAGAGCTGGGGGCTGCTGCGGAGTTTGACGCGCTTGTAGAGGTCACGCTGGATGAAACCACGGGCCTTCACGAGCTTGGCCAGGGCGGCGTCCTGCTGGTGCGGCTTGCCGATGACCCCCACATACACAAAGCACTGCCGCATGTCCGGCGTGGGGCTGACGTCGTGAATGGTCACGAGGCAACCCTCGTTGCGGAAATCCTTCTCGAGGATGGTGCTGAGCTCACGACGAATGAGCTCGCGTACTTTATCGACTCGGAGGGACATAAGACAGTATTAAAGGGGCAGGTTTCAGGTTCCGGTCAGAAGCGTGAGTGACACGCTGGTGACCTGAAACCTGATACGACGAGCGGGATTAGAGAGTTTGGGCGATTTTTTCGAGTTCGTAGCACTCGATGACGTCGTTTTCTTCGTAGTCGCTGAAGCCGGAGAGCTTGATACCGCACTCCATGCCGTTGCGCACTTCGTTGACTTCGTCCTGGAAGCGGCGCAGCGTTTCAAAGCCGCCGTCATACACAGCCTGGCCGTCACGCAGCACGCGAGCGCGCTGCTTGCGGTTCATGACACCATCGGTGACGACGGAGCCGCCGACGAAGCCCTTGTTGACCTTGAAGACCTGCTTCACGCGGGCGTGGCCGATGACCTTCTCGCGAGTGATCGGATCGAGCAATCCTGCCATGGCTTCCTTCACCTGATCAATGAGTTCGTAGATGATGGAGTAGAGCTTCACCTGCACCGTCTCGCGCTTGGAAACAGTGAGGGCCTTGTTCTCCACCTTGACGTTGAAGCCAATGATGATGGCGTCCGAGGCGCTGGCCAGCAGTACGTCGGATTCGTTGATGGCACCGACTTCCTTGTGCAGGATGTCGAGGTTGCACTTGTCGCTCTTGATATCGGTGAGGCACTTGGCCACAGCCTCCACGGAACCCTGCACGTCACACTTGAGGACGATTTTGAGGGCCTTTTTGTTGCTGTCCTCAATGCTGGCAAAGAGATGCTCCAGGGTGGAGCGGCGCGGCACGTTGAGCTTCTTCTGGCGGATCTCCTCCAGGCGCTCTTCGCTGAGCTTCTTGACATCGCGCTCGCTGTTCATGACGACGACTTCGTCGCCCACATGTGGCATGTCACTGAAGCCGATGACTTCGCAGGGCATGCCGGGAAGGACTTCCTTGATGGAGTCACCGCGGTCATTGATGATCGCCTTGACCTTGCCCCAGAGCGGGCCGCAGATGAAGGGCTGGCCGACCTTGAGCGTGCCCTGACCGATGATGACGGTGGCCACGGGGCCTTTGCCAGCCACCATGGAGGATTCAATGACCGTAGCGCGGGGAGAGGCCTTGGGATCTGCTTTCAGTTCCAGCACTTCAGCCTGGAGGGACATGGTTTCGAGCAAGTTGTCGAGTCCGAGGCCGGTCTTGGCCGAAACTTCCATGACTTCGATCTCACCACCCCAGTCCACCGGCGCGAGACCGATGTCTTGAAGTTGGCTTTTCACGCGCAGAATGTTGGCGGTGGGCAGATCACACTTGTTCAGAGCGACCATGAGCTGCACGCCAGCGGCTTTGGCATGGCTAAGGGCTTCTTTCGTCTGCGGCATGATGCCGTCATCTGCGGCGATGACGAGCACGACGATGTCCGTAACATTGGCACCCCGGGCGCGCATGGCCGAGAAGGCGGCATGGCCGGGTGTGTCGATGAAAGTGATAGGCTTGCCGTTGTGGAAAATGCAGTACGCGCCGATATGCTGAGTGATGCCACCGGCTTCACCGGCGGTGACCTGCGTCTTGCGCAGAGCATCCAGCAACGAGGTCTTGCCATGGTCAACGTGACCCATGAAAGTGATGATCGGGGCGCGGAGTTCCAGCTTCTCCTCCTCAACCTCTTCGACGACCTGGGCGACAGGTTCGACGATGACTTCCTCGACCTTGTGGACGCCGCCGCCTTTTTCGCGCTTGTCACGTTCGAGCTTGAAGCCGTGCTTCTCGCAGATTTTTTCGGCGATCTCAATGTCGATGGCCTTGTCAGCGCTGGCGAAGACCTTGAACGCGATGAGCTCGGAGATGATCTTGAAGGGTTTCAAGCCCATCTTGTCCGCCAGATCCTTGACCACGATGGGTGGCTTCAGATGGATGATTTTTTCGCCACTTTCACTGACCTCAAACTCAGGCAGCGGCACGTCGGCCGGAGGCGCGTGAACGATCGGCACGATCGGCTTTGGCGGGGTGGGGTCATTCAGCAGGGAGATGGGCGGCAGAGCGTTCTGCTGGGCATTTTCATCCACCGGACGGCGGCGCACCTTGGGCTTATCATCGTCCTCAAAGAGGTTCAAAGCGGCGGCCTTGCGCTCATCCAGAGTGGGCTTGGCAGGCGCGGCTGGCACCTCCGGCTCTGGGATCACCGCAGGTTTGGTGGCTCCCAATGGCGGCAGTGATGAGCCTTCCTTGACCCCGCCTCTATTTCTAGGCTTCTTGTCCTCAATCAACGAAAGAACCTTCCCTTTGACTTCTTTTTTGGGCTGGGCGCTGTCGGCAGGCATAGGCTTATCACCGATCTCGTCGGTGGAAGACTTGCTCTTTTTTGCGGATGAGGGTTTGCTGGGCATGAGAGAATGAGATCGGGCGAGCGGCGTGGAGGGCTGGCTGGTCGTAAGTTGGGGGTTGGTTTGAAATCGTTGTCATGGCGGCACAAGGGCTACTCCTTTGCAGGAGATGAAGCATGTGCTGCGGCTTTGTCGAAAATCTGCTGGGCCAGGGCGGTGTCGCCATCAAGCACCTCGGCGATGTCAGCGACATCAACCCCGGTTGCGAGTGTCTTAAGGTCACCCATGCCGCCTTGAGTGAGCTGACGGGCCACATCCTCGGTAATGCCAAGGGCGTCCACCAGGTGATGTACCGCGCTGCCCATCTGGCCTTCGAAGACCTCGGCGGCGTGTTCATCCTTCTCGATGACGAGATCCATGCCCACGAGACGCGAAGTCAGGCGCGCATTCTGACCACGGCGACCGATGGCCTTCGAGAGGTCTTCGTCGCTGACAGTGAGGCGCGCTTCTTTCTTGTCCGTGTTCACGGAGATGGAGATGACCTTGATAGGCTTCAAGGCTTCACGCACGAACTCAGCGGGGTCGGATTTCCAGCGGATGATGTCCACCTTTTCGTTGTTCAGCTCGCGCACGATGTTCTTCACACGCGCACCACGCAGACCAACGCAGGCCCCCACAGGGTCCACCTTTTCGTCGGCGCTGTGAACGGCCAGCTTGGTGCGATAGCCAGCCTCACGGGCGATGCTGGCAATCTCAACGGTGCGGTCACCGATCTCACTGACTTCAAATTCAAACAAGCGGCGCACAAAATTCGGATGCGCACGAGACAGGATGATTTCCGGTCCGCGCCCGCTGTCCTTTTCCACCGCTTTGACATAAAAACGCATGCGGTCACCGGGGGTGTAGTCCTCGGTGGACACACGCTCCTTGGAAGTCATCACACCTTCGAATTTGCCGAGATCGACGATGACATCGGATTTTTCAAAACGGCGAACCACCCCACTGACGACATCGCCGGTGCGGTCCTTGAACTCCTCATAGAGGTTTTCCTTCTCCGCCATGCGGAGGCGCTGCAGCATCGTCTGCTTGGCGGTCTGAGCGGCGATACGGCCCATGTTGTTGGGGGTCACTTCGACCTCGATCTCATCACCAAGCACGGCGTTTTTCTTGAAGCGCTTGGCGGTGGCGAGTTGGAGTTCCTCCCAGCGGTTGGTGACAGTCTCTACCGCGATGAGTTTGGCAAACGCCTTGATGGTGCCTTTGTCAGGATCAATATCGATGCGGAGTTCGCGTGCTGGACCAATGCTTTTCTTGGAGGCGGCGAGCAATGCCTGTGACAGGGCCTCGACCATTTTATTCCGGTCGATTCCTTTCTCTTTCTCGTAATAGTCGAAGAGGGCTTTGAGTTCGCTAATCATATGAAATTCGTGATTTCACCAGACAAAAAAGAGCGGGGAAGGCCCCACTCTCGCCGTGAAAACGCTAATTCTGTCCGGGAAGGACGCGGATCATACGGGCATGCCAGAATTCAGCAAGCAGAAAAATTTTCTGGAACTCCGCAGTTTTCTCAGGCTTTTTCATGATGGCACCCTTACCCCGCCGCAATCACACCAACCATGCGTTTCCTGCTGTCTGTAATTCTGGCCCTGAGCCTCCTCCCGCTGAGTGCATTTTCAGGGGTTCCACGCCCGAATATCGTCATTATTTTCATGGATGATATGGGTTATGCCGATGTCGGCTGCTTCGGTGCGCAAGGGTATCAGACGCCGAACATCGACAAGTTGGCCGCCGAGGGGCGCAAGTTCACCAATTTTCACGTCGCCCAGCCCGTTTGCAGTGCCTCGCGCACTGCCTTGCTGACGGGCTGCTACCCGAACCGGCTGGGGATTCACGGTGCCCTTGGCCCCAATGCCAAACACGGGATCAATGCGGATGAAATGACGCTGGCCGAGCTGGTGAAACAAAAAGGCTATGCCACCGCCGCCGTAGGCAAATGGCACCTGGGTTCCCTGCCCCAGTTCCTTCCCACCAAGCACGGCTTCGACCAATACTACGGCATCCCCTACTCAAACGACATGTGGCCCTTCCATCCGCAGGCCAAAAAAGGCGCCTACCCCAATCTGCCCATGATCGAAGACGACCGAGTCGTGGATGACGACGTCACTCCGGAGGATCAAACCCGCCTCACCACTGACTACACCGCACGGGGCGTACAGTTCATCGAAAAACACAAGGACCAGCCGTTTTTCCTCTATTTGGCCCACAGCATGGTGCATGTGCCCTTGTTTGTGAGCGCGAAGTTCCAAGGCAAATCTGGCAAGGGATTGTTTGCCGATGTCATGATGGAGGTGGACTGGTCCGTGGGGCAGATCATGGACACGCTGAAAAAGAATGGCCTCGAAGACAACACCTGGGTCATCTTCTCCTCCGACAACGGCCCCTGGCTCAGCTATGGGGAACACGCGGGCAGCGCTGGACCGCTGCGCGAGGGCAAGGGCACCTGCTGGGAGGGTGGCACACGGGTGGCGGGCATCATGAAATGGCCAGGGAAAATCCCCGCTGGCACGACCACCAACACGATGCTTATGACGATTGATCTGTTCCCCAGCATCGCCCACGTCCTTGAGGCGAAGCTCCCCGCTCATCCGATCGACGGGCGCAACTGCTGGCCCATTATTGCTGGCGAACCCGACGCCAAAAATCCGCATGATTTTTATGCCTTTTACTACGAGCAAAATCAACTGCAGGCCATCACCAGCGGGGATGGCCGCTGGAAGCTGCAACTCCCACATTCTTACCGCAGCCTGCCCGCCGACATCCCCAAAGCCACCGGTGGAAGGCCGGTAAGCTACAAGGAGGTGAAAATCGACCAACCCGAGCTCTACGATCTCTACGGCGACATCAGCGAATCCAAAAACTTGGCTTCACAAAACCCAGACGAGGTGGACAGACTGCAAAAACACGCCACTGCCATCCGTGCCGAACTGGGAGACAGCCTCATGAAACTGCCCAGAGGCGCTGGCACACGCGAGGCGGGTAAGTAGCCAGTTGAGAGCGTCACGAGCCTTCGCTCTCAGGCGAGTGGATTTAAACCTCATTTTTGCGAATGCCTCATTGCGAATTGTCATTCAGGCGCGCATAGGCTTAAATTTACCTTTTCAATCCAGCCCACCTCCCTTTCCCTCTCCCTCCCAGTCATGATTGATGTTCAGGAACTCACCAAGCAGTATGCCGGACGCACTGCGGTGAACAATATCTCCTTCCAGGTGGAACCGGGGGAGATTGTGGGTTTTTTGGGTCCGAACGGAGCTGGCAAATCGACCACGATGCGCATCCTCAGCGGCTACATGCCGGCCACCTCGGGTCGGGCTAACGTGGGAGGATTTGATGTCTTTCATCAGTCGATCCAAGTGCGCCAGTCCGTGGGTTACATGCCGGAGAATGCCCCCCTCTACACGGACATGCGGGTTAAGGAGTATCTGCGGTTCCGGGCGGAGTTGAAAGGACTCTCCGGCATGACTATGCGCCGTCGCATCGGTGAAGTGATGGAACTCACGGGTGTCACCGACATGAGGAAGCGTCTGATCGGCAATCTCTCCAAAGGCTACCGCCAGCGGGTGGCGCTGGCGGATGCGCTGGTCCACAAGCCCAAGCTACTCATCCTTGACGAGCCCACGAACGGCTTGGACCCCGTGCAAATACGCCATGTGCGCGACTTGCTGCGCAATTTGAAGTCCAAGCACACCGTGCTGCTCTCCACCCACATTCTGCACGAGGTCGAGCAGACCTGTGACCGTGTCATTATGATTCATCAGGGGCGCATCCGCGCCAATGACACACCGGCGAATCTGACGCGGCAACTGCGATCCACCACGCTGCTGCACTTGGAAATCGACGGCGTAGGCAATCTGGCCGAAAAACTCTCCGCTATTACCGCCGTGCGCAAGACAACGGAAGAGCCGCTGCTCGTCCATCCCTGGCGGCGTTTCACCCTGCGGGTCGAACCTGATCACGACGTCCGCGATGAAGTGATGGAACTCGCCACGCAGCAAAAATGGCGCATCCGCGAGATGCACCGCCAACTCCCCACCCTGGAGGATGTCTTTGTCGAACTTTCCATGAACGCCGGGACTCCCACCGACATTCCCACCCACGTGCTATGAGGATATTCTGGATTCTGCTCAAGAAGGAACTGCATTCATTCTTTGTCTCCCCGGTGGCCTACGTGGTGCTGGCACTGGTGATGGTGCTGAATGGTTTCGCCTTCCGCGCCGCCCTCTCAGTGCTGGAAAACGCGCCCAGTGAAGGCTCCATCGTGAGCTGGACCTTCCACGCCTTGTGGTTCTGGCTGTCCTACTTCTTCATTTTCCCACTGCTGACCATGCGCCTGTTTGCCGAGGAAAAGAAGATGGGGACGCTGGAAACGCTGTTCACCGCCCCTGTGCGTGCCTGGCAGGTGGTTGGCTCCAAGTATCTGGCTGCCGTCATCGTGTACTGCGTGCTGTGGCTGCCGAGCCTGATCAATTTCAAATTCGCTCACTGGATTACTGCTGGCCAGGTGGAACTGCCGTCTGGAGCCATGGGGGGCGCTTACCTCATCCTGGTGGTGATGGGCATGTTTAATCTGGCCATTGGCTGTTTTGCTTCGGCGCTGACGGCGAATCAGATCGTCGCCGCAATCATCTCTTTCACCATGAGTCTGCTGCACTTTCTACTGGGCATATTCATCATGGTCGTGGGCCGCAAGATTTCCGATACCATTGTGGACATCGTCAACTACTTCGCCGCCACGGAACACATTCGCATCTTTACCGCCGGCCTCATCGACAGCCGTCCCATCATTTATTACCTCAGCATGTCGCTGCTGTTCCTTTCTTTCACCCACCACGTGGTCGAGTTCCGCCGCTGGCGCCCGTGAGCCGACTGATCCACCACCATGCCGGATTCCGCACAGAACAACCCGCCTACCAGCCCCGTAGTCCAACCGCTGCCCATGCCGAAGCGCTACGGCATCGGCTTGAACGTCGCCCTGCAGGTTCTCCTTGCGCTGGCGCTGTTTGCTGGCGTCAACCGCCTCAATTACTACCATTACTGGCGCTGGGATCTCAGCCCCAGTCAGGACTACACCCTCAGCCCAGCCACCCTGAAATACCTCGATAGCCTGTCGCGCGATGTACAGATTTACATTGTCTTTGGTCGTGATTCCAAAGTGTATGGCGAGGTACAGTCCCTTTTGGAGGAATACCACCTGCATGGCAGGCAGCGTATCAAGGTACGCTCCATCGATCCCGTGCGCGACATCGAACGTGCCGAACAGCTCAAGGCCGACACCGGCCTCTCGCTGGCACAAAACGGGGTGCTGATTCGTTGCGGTGTGAACAAACGTTTCATCACTGAGGAGGAACTTGTGGTCCGTGAGAAGGGCACCAGCACCAACAAGCAAATCATCGAATTCCGCGGTGAAGACGCCATCTCTTCAGCGCTTATCTCGGTCGTGGAAGGCCGCGTGCGGCGTTTTTATTATGTCGTCGGCAAGGGCAGTCGTTCGGATGAGGCCCTGAGCGATGCCTACAACGCCACCATTGATCTCGGCAGGCAGCAGAACTTCGAAGTCGTGCAGGTGAACCTCTCCGAAATCAATCGCATCCCTCCAGATGCCGACGGCCTGCTCATTCTAGGCGCACGTTATGACCTCTCTGAACGTGAAATTGTCATGCTCAACGACTACTGGCAGAGCAAAAGAGCGGGCATTTTCATCATGCTCGATCCTGGCGGTGAAACCGCGCGGCTGAACGCCTTTCTAACCCTCAATGGCGTACATCCCCGTGGTGATCGTGTATTGGTGGCGGAAAGCACGAGTACCGGCCCAAAAAAAGACTTCTCCGTGATGGGCGAATTCACCAAGGAGGTTCCTTTCATTCACCATCTGACCTCCTCTGCCATCACACTGGTGGGACAGTCAGAATCTTTGGAACTGCAGCAGGACAACGCCACGCTCAAGGAAAAATCCATCAACATTCAGCCGCTCATCCTTGCCTCTCCACGCTACTGGGGAGAGCGGCAGTTTCTGGAGGAACTCCCCATTGTCGATGCCGAGGACACGCTGCCGCCCATCTATGTAGCCGCCAGCATCGAGCGCGGTGCTCTGGGTGATGAAACTCAGCGTGCCGACAGCTCACGCATGGTGGTCGTATCCAACTCCACGCTGCTGGACAAGCAGACCATGCTCGCTGTGAGCCGTGACTTTGCCGCCGCCGGACTGAACTGGTTGATGAACCGTGAAAGTTTCATCGGCATTCCTGCCAAGTCCAAGCACTCCTACCGGATTCAACTCTCACGCAGACAGCATGAGCTGATCTTCTGGGTCACCTCCATCACCCTGCCGGGTATTGTCCTGGGCTTCGGATTCATGATCTGGGCCAGCCGACGGTCAGCTTGAACCGACTTTGACCCATGAGTGCACGCACCACCCTTATTTTGTTCCTGATGGTTGCCGCCTTGAGCGCGGTCATTCTCGGAATTGAACGTTACTTCCCATCCGCCGTGGATACGCGTGAAGTCAGGCGCGGTCCTACCCGGTTCGAAAAAGATAAGGTCACCCGCATCGAAGTACTAACGGCTGACAATGTTCCCCTCATTCTCGTGCGTGAAGGCACTGCCTGGCGGATCGAGCGGCCCTATGACGATCTAGCCGATCCGCAGAAAGTCGCTGCGCTCATTCTCACCCTGCATGGCCTTGAATGGATCGAACGCATCCACAAGGAGGAATTTGATGCGGCGGAGTGGAAAAAAACAGGCCTCGACAAACCACGCTACAAGGTGCGTCTGCTGGCCGGAGATGCCCCGCTTTATGAATGCTGGTTCGGCGCGCCCGCAGTCATCGAGAACAGCCTTTACATTGGGATTCCAGACGCTCGCGGTGAGACTGCCTGGTACCTCGCCAAAAGCGAAGCGCCGACGTTCCTACAAATTCCAGCCGCCTCCTGGCGTGATCCCAAGCTGCTGCGGCTTCCAGCGGAGGTCATCACCAGCATCACCTTGAATCAACCCTCCGGGCAGATTGTGATCAGCCGCGAAAACGAGCATGCACCATGGCTCCTGGATAAACCGCTCAAAACTCGTGGTAGCAAGGAGCGCATCACCGAACTGTTATCAGCCATTCTCAACATCGAAATCACTGAGGCCAAAGATGTGACGGCATCCGCCAAAGAAGTGGCTCAAACCGCTCAGGCGGATGAAATCAAAGTGACCATCGAATCTAAAGCGCGTGGCAAATCCTACGACTTCACGGTGAAGAAACCCGCCGACGAAAAACAGGCGGTCACCACGGCTACCACGGCCTATCGCAAACCAGCCTTCACGGTGGTCGCCAAAAATCTCCTCAACCTCTGGGTCAGTCCCAACGCCCTGCGGGATCATTTGCTGGCGCAGATTGATGGTGAACGGCTCGAATTCATCACCATCACCAGCAAGACCCATCCAGAGATCAACCTGCATAATGAAGGGGGGGCCTGGTATCTCCAGCGCCATGGCAAGTGGGATCCCGCTAACGGAGATCGCGTCTCACGCTGCCTCAACGCCCTCAATACCTTTGAAATCCTCCAGTTCGCCGCAGATTCCGCTGCCGACCTAGCCCCCTTTGGCCTGGACGATCCTTTCCAAACGGTCACGTGGACTCCTGCTCGGGAAAAGCCCGTGAAACTCATGTTTGGTCATAATCCGGAGAAAACCCAATTCTTCGCCAAGTACGAAAGCGAACCCTTTATTTATCGCATCGATGCCTCACTGCTGCCCTCCTTGCCAACGGACGGCATCAAGTGGAAGGGACTCGGTGCCCTGAGATTCACTACGTTTGCGCTACGCAGAATCTCGGTGGCACTTGGAGCGAATGCGCCCGTGACACTCGATTACAACTCGGTCACCGCTGAATGGAAAGCATCCAAAGGCGGACATGATGTCACCGATGAGATCGACCGCGTGAAAGTCGATCAACTCGCCGGCAATCTCGCGCGCTTTACCGTGCAGGACTGGGCAGCCGACCGCAGTGATGCCCTACAAGCCTTGAAGACTCCTTTCCTCACCATTCAGATCGTCCTCGGAGAACCTGGGCGCACCGATGGACCTGTGCGTGAGATCGAAATTCTCTTCTCCCCAACGCAGCCCAATGCGACGACGGCCTTCTATTTCGGTCAGATCAAAAACGATCCCGATGTGTTCTACATCACCAACAATGCCCTACTACAGATTGCTGGGATCAACATTTTCAAGACCAAGCCGGTCAAGTAGCCGAGCACTGAATGAAGGTGCAAAAAACACCCGCGTGATTTATTTCGCGGTGGCCATGGCAGGGACGAGTGCCGGGGCACTGGGACTACCGAGGCCGGTGGCCTTGTCACAGCCAGGGTTGCAGAAGTGGGTGCCGTTGGAGCCTGAGATGATGTCGAAGAAAAAGGTGGGGGATGCTTGGGTAACATTGCCACCTTCAGGTGGTAATGAGCCTTTGACCTGAGCCCGTAAACCAGCAGCGAGGCTGGTGTGGCGATCTTGCTCTTAGGCAGATCGAAAAAACTGGCGGTGAGGGAGGGATTCGAACCCTCGGTAGCTGTTAAGGCTACGCATCTTTAGCAAAGATGTGCTTTCGACCACTCAGCCACCTCACCAATAGTTGTTCCGCGACCGGATGGTCAGCGGATATGTATTTAGCGCGCAGCGCCGTGGATCGTCAAACGAAATGTCATCACAGAATGCATCTCATGCAATTAAATCAGGGCGGTTCGCCCGCGTGCGCTCCAGCGCCTGCTGCTCCCGCCATGCGGCGATCTTCGCGTGATTTCCACTCAGCAGCATGTCCGGAACCTTCAGCCCCCGATATTCCGCCGGCTTGGTGTATTGCGGTGCCTCCAGCAGGCCACTGGCGCCAAAGCTCTCCTCCACCGCGCTCATTTCATCCCCCAGCACACCGGGCAGCAGGCGCACGATGGCATCCATCACCACTACGGCAGCGATGGCTCCATTGGTCAGCACATAATCCCCGAGGCTGATCTCCTCATCCACCCAGTGTTCAATGATGCGATGGTCAATGCCTTCGTAATGCCCTGAGAGGAAAATCAAATGTGGCTCTGTGGATAGCCGCCGCGCAGTGGCCTGATCGAAACGTTTTCCCGCTGGTGAAAGGTAAATGATGCGGGCTTCCGGGGTATCGAGGCGGTCCAGAGTTTCAAACACCGGCTCCGGACGGATCACCATCCCCTGCCCGCCACCGTATGGAGTGTCATCCACATGGCGGTGCTTGCCCAGCCCCTGCTCACGCAGATCATGTACCCGGAGGTCCAGAATCCCCTTCTCCTGCGCACGCCCCATCATGCTCAGGCCCATCGGCACTGAGACCAGTTCTGGAAACAGCGTCACCACATCAATTTGCATCCAACGATATGCCGCAGCCTGGCGGGCACGGCAAGTGCAGCATTCTCACCTTCGGCGGGAATGCGCCTTGACGCTTGGGGACGCACTTCTACTATCGCGGCACCCCCATTTTCCCTCCATGAACATCCACGAGTACCAAGCCAAGCAACTGTTCGACAAATTCGGCGTCGCCAGTCCCAAAGGAATCGTCGCCAGCACGGCGGCAGAAGCAGGAGCCGCCGCTCGTGAGATCGGTGAAACTGGACTCGTGGTGAAGGCCCAGGTGCATGCCGGTGGTCGTGGCAAAGGCACTTTCAAAAACGGTTTCAAGGGCGGTGTACACCTCGTGAACACCCCGGAAGAGGCTGAAAACATTGCAGGCAAGATGCTCGGCCAAACGCTCGTCACGCACCAGACCGGCCCGGAAGGCAAGCTGGTGAGCAAGGTGCTCATCGCCAAGGCTGTCAACATCACGAAGGAATACTACTTTGCCATCCTGTTTGACCGCGTCAGCAGCAGCCACGCCATCATCGCCTCCACCGAAGGCGGCATGAACATCGAAGAAGTCGCCGAGAAGACTCCCGAGAAGATCACCAAGGAGTTTGTGAATCCCGCCCTCGGCCTACAGCCCTATCAGTGCCGCAAGGTCGCTGCGTCCCTCGGACTGACTGGGGCTCTCACCAACCAGGCCGTGAAGCTCTTCACCGCCCTTTGGAACCTCTACATCAAGAGCGACTGCTCGCTCGTGGAAATCAATCCTCTCGCCATCACCGACGATGGCAAGGTCGTGGCTCTCGATGCCAAGTTCAACTTTGACGACAACGCACTCTATCGTCAGAAGGACGTCGTCGCCATGCGTGACACTACGGAAGAAGATCCGCGTGAAGTCGCCGCCAGCGAATTCGGCCTCAATTACATTGGCCTCGACGGCAACATCGCCTGCCTCGTTAATGGCGCTGGCCTTGCCATGTCCACCATGGACATCATCAAGTTCCATGGCGGCGAACCTGCCAACTTCCTCGACGTCGGCGGTGGTGCCACGAAGGAGCAGGTCACGGCCGCTTTCAAAATCATTCTCGGTGATCCCAACGTGAAGGGCATCCTGGTGAACATTTTTGGCGGCATCATGGACTGCAATATCATCGCCACGGGCATCATTGCCGCAGCGCAGGAAGTTTCCCTCAGCATCCCGCTCGTCGTCCGCCTCGAAGGTAACAATGTCGAAGCTGGCAAGGCAACCCTGGCCGCTAGCGGGCTGAAAGTCACCAGCGCCAGCGATCTGACCGACGCCGCCCAGAAAATCGTCGCAGCAGTGAACGGCTGATTTTACCCGCTCCTACCTTTTTGGGGAAAGGGACTTATCCCCTCAAACAAGTTTGAAAACCCGATTTACGGCAACGTGAATCGGGTTTTCATTTGGGGCATGGCCAGCATCACCCCCGAAGAACTCCTCGCACACACTCAATGGCTCGAAAGCGGCGGCACCAGCGGCTGCAAGATCGACGAGACCGGCATGAACCTCGCAGGCGCAGTGCTGAATAACCTGAATTTATCCAAAGGCCAGTTTGTCGGCACCACCTTTACCAAGGCCAATCTCGCCGGCACTAATCTTTCTGGCGGCGACTTCAGCGGTGCGAATTTCGACAACGCCAATTTGAGCGGTGCGAATCTCAGCGGTGCAGACCTCGCTGGAGTCTCTCTGCATGGTGCCAATCTGAGCCATGCGAACGTTCGTGGTGCCGATCTCTCCGGTGCCGAACTGCAAGGTGCCGATCTGACCCATGCCGACTTCACCGATGCCGATCTCATCGCTGCGAACCTGACCGGATCCGTGCAAACAGGCATGGTTCACACGGGTGCTAAGCTGGCAGACAAGCTGGGGTTGGTGTAAAACGGGGAAAGTAAAAAGACAGGACAGCGTAGTGGTTGCATGCCATCACGCCGCGCCTTTCTGTCTGCTGGACTCGCCACCATCGCTTCACGGTCATTGGCTCAAACGCCATCAACCGCTGAGCCGATCATCGACATCCATCAGCACATGAACTACCACAAGCGCGCGGATGAGCATCTGCTGGCGCATCAGAAGGCCATGGGGATCACCACCACGATCATCCTGCCCGCCGGCACCTACGTGGACCGTCCTTCCACGCATAAGGGCAAATCGAACGGCCTCGCCGCGCAATGCGCCACCACTGAAGCCGCGCGTGACTTTGCCAAGGCGCACGCCGACGCCTACCTGTGGGCTGCCAATGAAGTCACCGACCTCGACACTGCGCCTGCCGAAATTGAAAAATGGCTCAAGCAGGGCGCGTGCATGATCGCCGAGCAGAAGTTCATGGTCGAGTGTGATTCGCCTGAGAGTCAGAAGCTCTACGCGCTCGCCGCCGCCTACAACGTGCCCATCCTCCTGCACTTCCAATACCAGACCTACAACCTCGGCTACGAGCGCTTCCACACCATGCTGGCGAAGTTTCCGAAGACGAACTTCATCGGCCATGCGCAAGCTTTCTGGGGCAACATCGACAAAAATCACGATCAGAAGGTGAACTACCCCAAGGGCACGATCACGCCAGGCGGCATCTCGGATCGTTATCTATCCGACTACCCCAACATGTTTGCCGATATGTCTGCGGGCAGTGGCCTGCTGGCCCTGACGCGTGATAAAGAGCACACCACCAAGTTCTTCGAGCGTCATCAGGACAAGATCCTCTACGGAAGCGACTGCGCCGACCACCTGGGACGCGGCCCCGGCTGCCAGGGGGCGCAGACCATCGCGGCTATCCGCAAACTCGCGCCAAATAAAACGTTCGAGCGCAAGATATTGTTCGAGAATTCCCGCAAGCTGTTCCGGCTGGTTTAAGCACGGATCATTGTACCATCTCGCCGTGATTTGAAGGCTTGCATATTTTATGCCGCCGTCCTCGTTAGGCACCACCTATGCCAGACACAGACACCAGCAAAAACACCAACAGCTCTCCCAAAGCGAATGTCAAAGTGGAAGCATGGACCTTCGACGTTGGCGATGCAGGTAAAACTGTGGACGCCTTTGCCGAGGAGGTCATGCACCGGATCGAGACCGCCTGGGCCGCTGGAGTGGACATCGTCCTCCTGCCCGAATTTCTCTGGGCCGCATTGGAGCCCCTGCTGCCCGACAAAGACTCTGACATGGACGACATCGCCAAAGTCGTTTGGGTTAATCTCATGCCCAAGCTCAAGAAGCGCCTCAGCCGCAAAGGCAAGCACGCTGTCGTCGGCACCGCCCCGTGGCAAGATCCTACCAACAGGCACCTCTTCAATCGCGCCATCATCTTCAGTGATGGGCGTCTGCTACATCAGGACAAACTCTTCCTGACCCCATGGGAGCACGAGTTCAGAGCCGGAAAAGAACTGTACGTCTTTGAGATGTCCGGACTTCGTGTGGCCGTGGTCATCTGCCTCGACATCGAGGTGCCGGAGCTCAGCGCACGGCTGCGCGGACTCAACATCGACCTTCTCCTCGTCCCCAGCGCGACGGAGACCATCTACGGCAGCGAGCGCGTCACCCGCTGCGCCTCTGGCCGTGCCATCGAGCTCGGCTGCGCCGTCGTCGTCTGCCCGCTCGTGGGCAAATGCGACTCCAGCATGGTCAATGTGAACCTCGGAAAGATCGCCATGTACCTGCCAGCACTCAAGGCATTCGACGCATTTGACCGCACCGAAGACACCCGCCTCGTCCATCAAGGCTGGCATTCACTCCGCGTGGAAGTCCCTGAGGCCGTCATTCAGGAGGCCCACCGCAAGCGCAAGGAAACCAATCCTTCTCAATTAAACGTGAATCTCACGCCCGATGAAGTCCTGATCGACGAAAGCGCCCGGACACCACCGCCGAAGAAAATCGTCAGACGGGAACGTATGTGAACACGTCCCCGCCCGGCGTAAATCTCTTCACTTCGCGCGCACCTCGTTCACAAACTCCTCCATCAAATCCATCGCCTTCGCGATGAGTTCGGGAGCAGTCGCATAGCAGCAGCGTACAAACCCTTCACCAGCGCTGCTGAAGGCGCTGCCAGGGACGACGGCGACGCTCTTCTTCTCCAAAAGCTGGATAGCGAACTCTTTGCTCGTCAGCCCGGTGCTGCGGATCTCAGGGAAGACATAGAACGCGCCCCCCGGATTGAAGCAATGCAGCCCCATGCCGTTGAGGCGGCTGACAATGAGATTGCGGCGCTGCTCGTAGCTTTGACGCATGTCCTCATAGGCAGACTCTCCCATCTTGAGAGCTTCAATGCCGGCCATCTGGCTCATGATCGGAGCGCAGAGCATGCAATATTGATGAATCTTCATCATCGCCTCACGCAGCGGTGCCGGAGCACAGGCATAGCCAAGGCGCCAGCCAGTCATGGCAAAGGCTTTGCTGAAGCCGTGCAGCAGGATCGTGCGCTCACGCATGCCGGGAAACTCAACGATGCTCTTGTGCTGACGCCCATCGTACAGCAGCTCGCTGTAGATCTCGTCGGTGAAGACCAGCAGGTCATGCTTCACCGCCAGCGCGGCGATCTTCGCCAGCTCCTCATGCGGCATGATGCCACCCGTCGGATTCGTGGGAAAGTTCAGGGCGATGACCTTGGTCCTCGGCGTGATGGCTTTCTCCACATCTTCGGCCATCAGCGCAAACTCATTTTCTTCACGCGTCTGCACGACGACCGGAACGCCGTAAGCCATCTTGATGCTCGGGCTGTAAGAGACGTAACACGGCTCATGATAGATCACTTCGTCTCCCGGATTCAACACCGCACGGAAGGCGATGTCGAGCGCCTCGGACACGCCGACGGTCACAAGGATCTCCGTCTTCGGATCGTAGGTCGTGCGAAAGTGCTTGGTCACGTACTCGCTGATGCCAATGCGCAGCGCTTCGAGCCCGAGATTCGAAGTGTAGCTCGTCTGGCCTTTTTCCAGCGAGCGGATCACCGCTTCGCGGATCGGCCACGGGGTCGGTTTGTCGGGCTCGCCGACGCCTAGCGAAATGACATCGGTGCGACCGATGACGAGTTCGAAGAAATCGCGAATGCCGGAGCGCGGCAGATCGCGAATGATGTGTGAAATTTTGTTGTCGTATTCCATGACGTCAGGTTCCTCTCAGCTCATGGACTCACCGGCAGGCGCTCTTCGTCGCCGCCGGAATTTGCGAGAAACCCGCCTTCTTTATACGCCTTCAACTGGAAGCGCGTGGCCGTGGACAACACACCACCGAGGGTGCTGAGTTTTTCGGCCACAAAAGTTGCCACATCGAGCAGGTCCTTGCCTTCGACGATCACGGCAAGGTCGTAGCCACCGCTCATAAGAAAGCATTCACGCACCTGGTCAAATTTGGAAATGCGACGAGCCAGCCGGTCAAAGCCACCATCACGCTCGGGCGCGATACGCACCTCGATCAACGCCGTCACCCCACGCTGCCCCGCCTTGAGACGGTCCACCACGGCGCTGTAACCCAAGATCGTGCCATCTGCTTCTGCGGCGGCGATCCGTGAGGCAACTTCGGATTCCGTAAGGCCCAAAGCAGCAGCCATCTCGTGATGGGAGCGCTTGGAGTTGTTGTGCAGCAGTTCGATTAGAGGGTCCATAATAGGGGTGACGATTGTAACGCTTGTCCCTGATTTGAACAGCGGAAACACGCCATCCTTACCGAGATTCGAGCCACCGCGTCCAGGCTTCGGCATCAAGACCAAATGACTCTCCCGTCATGTTGATGAGCTTCGCGGCGACGATGCGATGCAGCCCCTCATCATTCATGTAGGACGCCCCGGCGCGGCCAAAATCCATACTCAGCAGGCTGACCAACGCACTGATGGCCTCGTCCCCACCTGCGGCAGAGATGGCGCTAATGGCGTGTTGGATGGCATACGATGTACGTAAATCATCCTCCTTCGCGAAAGCCCCGCCTTTGAGTTTGATCAGAAATACCAGGAGCGGCTGGATCACGCGTTTGTCCTTGAAGTGGGAAAGCTCCCAAACCACGCCGCTCTTGTCTGTCCACTCTGCGTCATTCAGCAGTGCCAGCAGTTTCCCCACCGGGTTCGGTTCCCGTAGGACAAGCATTCTGCGGACACTCAGCCGATCTGCAGGTGCCAGTCCGTCAGCCATCTTGTCCAAAGCCACTGCAAACTCAGGGGTGAGGCCTTCACGAAACCAGTCCCTATCAGACAACTCTCCCAGCAAGGGCTGTAACTGCGGCAGCAGCGAAGGATCATTCTGCTTCAGGTGCTTTTTCACCACTTCACTGAGATAGGTCACTACCTGCCCGACACTCCAAGGCTCAGTTTTCATGCGCAGCGCTACGAATCTTCGCAGGGTTTTACTATCCAGTGGCGCTGGATCAGCACAAAGAGCGTCAATCACTTCGTCCCTTAGCATCTCAAGCTCGCCCCACTTCTTACTGAGAGCGCAATCTACCATGACCTTGCGCAGATGCGCCGAAGGCAGGAGTTGCAGCCATTTTAGCGCTGACGAATACGCGAACAGAGCGGCAGCCGGGGTTAAATTACGGACTTCATTTTCGTTCGAATACACCGGATTGTTCGTGACGCACTTCCTCTCATCGTCTGATATCAGCTTCAAAAAAATCTCCTCCACCCAAGCCGTTTGCGGCTTCGCCTTTGACTCGTCGGCAGGTAGAAAGGGGAATTCGAAGAGGCAATGCACCGCGTCCGGAAAAGTTGGAGATTCTGGATGCGCCACCTGCGCACGCAGCACCGCGCGGCCGCGTTCATCATCGCGCGCGGCCAGCACGCAGGCATGCACCAACTTCAAGGTTGGGCTGAGGTCCGACTCGTTCATCCGTGCAGTGAGGAATTCGGTCATTTGAGAGGAGCGATCACTCTGAATATGCTTGATGGCAGCGCTGTTATAGAGAATGCATAGACTGCTTTTCGTTTCATTGCCCACAAGCCCTGGCACTAGCGCCAGTTCATCCACCAGCAGCGGAATCCCATTGCGCATGGCCTGGGGCTTACCGTGAATCCAGTCATACTCCCAGCTGCGCCCCACAGGGATCAGATGCTCCACACGGGCGTCACGAACCGTGAACTGCGGGACAAGATCACGGTCTGCCTTGAGGCCTATCTGCTCCAGCGACGGGCGCATCTGGCGAGCCAGCTTTCCTGTGACCCGGGCCGCCGTGCCATGATAAAGATGTGTGTCAAAAGTCAGCACGGGTCCAGGCCCGGAGGTGAGGCAAATCCGCTCTTTCACATTCTCACGCTCAAACCACCACACGCCGTTGTTACTCCAGAGAGCGCCAATGAGCGCAACTTGCTGGCCGAGCATGTCCGTCAGTTCCGCCGGAGTCCAGGTGGAATTCAGCCAACGCCAGTCGCTGCCGGAATGCAGCAGCCTGCCACGCACCACCACTTTTTTGCCCAAGATAGTCTCCGGCCATTCAGCAAGTCCTACCATCCGGGCGCTCTCTTTTCCACACATCATTATGCCGCCCTTCATCGCAGAGCCGGTCATGACACACTGCCGTCCATCAAAATCTTCAAAGCGAGGCGTGGCATTTTCGATGCGCTTGAAGCTTGTCTTATTGAACCCAATGCTTTTGCACGCCCCTCGTTGCACAAACTACCCCCACCTGCCCGTAACTGCGAGCCAATCGCCCTCCTTGGTTCCTTTCAAGGCCTCTCTATCCTCCCGCTGGATGAGATGAAAGCGGATGCCATCCAAATTTCCGCGTCCATTGATGCGCACAACATGGAGGACCGCCACAGCACTGCTGAAATGAGGGTGAAGTTTTACCACCTGCCCTTCTACACGCATCTCATCACTGAGCGAGAATGTCACGCCATCGATCTGCAACGACTCGAAACTCGCAGACACCTCCCCGTAAAGCTGCGCAATGAAACCACCCACCAACAGAAAAATGAGGGCGGCAGTTGAGCACATGCGCACAAGCGATGAATGATATTCGCCAGACATGAGCGGCATTAAATCGGAAACTCTCTTGGCTGGCAAGAACCTGCTCAATCAACTTTGCACATTGAACATTCAGCCAGTCACACGAAATATCGCCACATGCGCACCACCGCCATCAAGGTCATCCAAAAACTAACGCAAGCCGGTTACACGGCATTGCTGGCGGGCGGCTGTGTGCGGGACATGCTGCTGGGGCGTAAGGCCAAGGATTTTGACGTGGCCACCAGCGCTACGCCTGAGCAGGTCGTGAAACTCTTCCCCGGCGCGCAAACAGTGGGGGCGCATTTTGGGGTGGTCATAGTGCGGATGGATCACCAGCACATCGAAGTCGCCACCTTTCGCAGCGACGGTAGTTACAGCGACGGCCGCCGGCCGGACAGTGTGACGTATTCAACGCCCGAACTCGATGCCCAACGCCGTGACTTCACCATCAATGGCCTGTTCTATAATCCGCTCACCGAGCAGGTGATCGATTATGTTGATGGGCAGGTGGATCTACGCATGGGCCTGCTGCGCGCTATTGGCGTGGCCAAGGACCGCTTTGAAGAAGACCACCTGCGCATGCTGCGCGCAGTGCGCTTTGCCACCGTGCTCGGCTTCGACATCGAGCACGCCACCTGGGAATCCATCTGCGGCCTCGCCACAAAGATCAAGAGTGTGAGCATCGAGCGCATCCGTGAGGAGTTCGTCAAGACGATGCTGAGTCCGAACCGCGTGCGCGGTTTTGATCTGCTGGTCAACAGCGGCCTCATGGAGCAGTTCCTTCCCGAGATCCTTGTGCTGCAGGGCTGCGAACAGCCGCCGCAGTTTCACCCCGAGGGCGATGTTTTCGTCCACACCCGCCTCATGCTCAGCCTGCTGCCCGCCGAAGTCTCGCTGCCGCTGGTGATGAGCGTGCTGCTGCATGACATCGCCAAGCCGGCCACGCAGACCCGCGATGCCGACACGGGCCGCATTCGCTTCAATGGTCACGACAAACTCGGCGCTGAAAAGACCGGCGAGATCATGCGGCGCATGAAGTTTTCCAATGAAGTAATCGAACCAACCGTCGTCGCCGTGGAGAATCACATGATCTTCAAGGACGTGAAGAAGATGCGCACCGCCAAGCTGCGTCGCTTCATGGCACGGCCCTCATTCGATGACGAACTCGCGCTGCACCGCGTCGATTGCCTCGGTTCAAACGGCTGGCTGGACAATTACGAGTTCCTCCTCGCCAAGCGCGAAGAACTCGCCAGCGAACCCATGCTGCCCCCGCGCATCATCACCGGTGCCGATCTCATCGCCCAAGGCTGGCACGCCGGCAAAGCCCTCGGCAAACTCCTCACCACCCTCCAAACCCTCCAGCTCGAAGGCACTCTCAAAACCAAGGAAGAAGCCCTCGCCTGGGTCGCCGACCACGCGCCCGTGCCGGATGTATTTGATGCGGTGGAGGAGTAGGCTGTTCGCGAAGCAATGTTGACCAGTTGCGGCGCAACTGGTCAACTTTCACACCACCAAGCCCGGCAGACTCGTGCTGGTGCTTGAACCGAATTCATCGGCTTCAATGCCCATGCGTTGAAGCATTTGCACGAAGAGATTGCACATAGGCTGGTTGTTCTTGGCATCAAAGGCAAGGTGCTGACCATGCTTGAAGCCGCCGCCAGCGAAGACGAGCGGTAGGTTGTGCCAGTCGTGGCTGTTAGCATTCCCAAGATTGCTGCCGAAGAGAACCATCGTGTTGTCCAGCAGGCTGCCGTTGGCCTCTTTCTTGGCCTTGAGTGAGGTGAGCAAACCGTTAAAGGCCTCAAACTCCGCGCGCTCGATGCGTTGCAACTGTTCGATCTTCAGCGGGTCCTGGCCGTGATGGGAGAGATTGTGGTGCGCCATGGTCACACCATTGATCAGCGGCACGTCTCCCCTTCCCTGCACCAGCACGGTGATGGCCCGGGTGCTGTCTGTTTGCAGCGCGAGCGGGATCAGATCAAACAGCAGCCTCATACGGGCAATGAGATCGGCCTCGTTTTCAATGTCCGTCGGCGGCTTGGCATCCACCTTCGGCTTGGGCTTCTGCACCCACGCTTCAGACTTGAGCATCCGCTCCTCCATCTCACGCACCGACGTATAATACTCGTCCAGCTTCTCCTTGTCCGCCGCGCCCACGCGCCGCTCAAAGCGCTTCGCTTCGGCCTGCACCGTGTCCATGATGCTGCGCCCTTCCTTGAGCTTGCGCATCTGGTTGTTAATTTCACCCGGAGTGCCATCGAGAAAAAGCTTGGCAAACATTTGCGACGGCTTCGACTGCGCCTGCACCATCACACCACTGCGCGCGTAGCTCTGGCTGCTCTGCCCAGCCGAACTCAGCACCAGCGAAGGATAGCGCGTCTCAACCCCAATCTTTTCCGCGACGAACTGATCAATCGAAACCGTGTTGCGGAATCCACCCAGACCCGGCCCGCGCGCCGAGGTCAGCCACGTCATTTCCGACGTATGCCCGTCCGCCCCGGCCTGATCCGGATGGCAAACCCCCGAAAGCACGGTGAAGTCATCGCGATGATCTTTGAGCGCCTCAAGATACGGGGTCAGCGTGTAGCCACGCCCCGTCTCTTTGGGAAACAACGACGGCCCATAAATGCCCAGCGAAGCACAGGCAAACACCATGCGCTTTGGCGGCGTGGCAGCCGCCGCACTGGACAGACGCGGCATCATGGCCTCAAGAAACGGCAGGGCCAGCGAGACACCGGAACCGTGCAAAAAGGCGCGGCGGGAAATGGCGGGGCGTGTGATCATGGTGGGATGAAGTCGGATTGAAACGTCGGTTACTTG
>TBL_comb48_EPIDRAFT_1000850_pt1 | contig 23493 bp, 32 predicted proteins | sample TroBogEpilimnion_37_FD_10681 | JGI IMG/M metagenome (IMG submission 10681) | reverse complement strand
ATTACCTTGAATTGTTTAGTGATATGGATCTGGTAGGCGATGATACGCGCCATTTAGTGGATAGCATTAACGCAGCTAAAACCGAACACGGCCGATTAGACGCGGATACCCTGGAGGAAGCTGCTGACCTGAAATTTCTTTATGACCGTCTAAAAAACGTCCACAGCTCCATTAAAGTAATTCGTAATACCATTGGCCGGCTAGAGGAACGCATCGAGGCCGCCCTAGACATTACTAATAATATTGCAGGAGCAGTGGAAGATAACACTAACGAAGATAACCAGGATTACTAATTTTCCCTATGCAACGTCGCGATTACCCACCGTTTGTTTCCATTAGCAAATCTGGCACCTATAAGCTTAAGCTCTTTCGTCCAAAAGATGAAAAGGTAGCTTTAAAGTTTAAATGGTCCAAACCAGATAAGGATACAAATAAAACCTATGCCACCTGTACGCTTTTTTTTGCGGATGAAGCTGGTAATTGTTTAAATAAGTATTTTAGCGCTAAGTACCCACAGGCCATCGCTATCCTGGTAGGCCGCTTAACGGGCCGTAAGATTGAAACGCCCAGCCAAGATATGGATTTGAATGATTTGTTTACCATCCTGGAACCAGCTTTCGGTTGCTATGGTAATTTTCATTTAGACGTTAAAGAAGATAAACCCTTTAACGGCCGCCCTAGTTACAAATATAAGTTTAATAAAATTGAAACCATTGGCGGTGCATCTAACGGACCAGCCAAGCGCTTGCCTGGCCCACCTGACGACGATGCGGCCGATGATGGGGTGCCATTTTAATGGAAAATAAAAACATCATCCTGCTGCTTATCACCGGATATGCTCGAAGCGGTAAAACTACCCTGGGTAATAGCATTTGCACCAGGTTAAAGGCCCAGGGTAAGCGCTGTTACCATATTAACTTTGCGGATAGCTTAAAATACGCCTGTGATATGTTTTTTGAGCATTTGGATCTAAAGGTGGACCTATCTTATAATGTAGGCGATAAACTTAAATACCGGGATTTTCTGGTAACCTGTGGTAAGCTTGCCAGGTCCATCAATTCCACGGTATTTATTGAAAAGCTGTTTAATAAAGTTTATAACGCGAGCAAAGGCGAACCTTTAACCTACATCGTCGTTAGCGATTGGCGTTATTTAAACGAATATACCTATTTAAAGGAAACGATGAGTAATGCCCAAATCATTACGATTCGGATGAATTGCCCGGATGTAGAAGCTGCAAATGTTGAAGAAGGCCTGTCTATAGGCGAAATTACGCGAGAAATACCAATGGACCACGATTATTCGTTTACTTGGGGATGGGAAAAAGTTATTAAGCTTATGGGCGAATCATTGGCCGATAAGCTGGCTAGCTATGGTGACCAATAACATTAGGCCGTTGGCCTTTGATTTACGGGTCAGAGCTTATGTGCTAGGAATTAGCTACGAACGTGCCAAATTCCTGGTTGCCTGCCCCCATCGCCAGAATGCATTCTTTCGTAAAGATCACCAGGTAGAGGTAGTACCTTTTAATTTACAGGTTCAAATCGATGAGGCCAAGCGCCTGGGCATCGGAGCTTATGACGCTGCCAAAATGTTTAACCTTGAAGCTAAGGAGCTTATCGCCCAAGGTTTTAAATATAGGACCAGATTTCCTAAACCACCCGGCAACGGTACCTATAGCTTATTCCAGCACGAAGATCACCAGGACGTTACCAGATATTTAAAAGCCCAAAATAAATATAAAACTACTAAACCCACTAAAAAGAAATCCACCTAATCATTATGCCCATCATCAAAACCCGACAAAATTATGATGCCACTGTAGCTTTAAACTACTCTGGCAGTAAAATGTTACTCCAAAGCCCACTGCATTACTTGCATTGGCTACAGGAGGAAAAGAAAGACACCCCAGCGCTGGCCCTGGGCCGAGCTTTGCACGCAAAGGTTTTGCAACCTAATGAAGCTGCCGACATTTACGCGGTGGCGCCGGAAGTTGACCGACGCACAAAGGATGGTAAGGCCATCTGGGAATCTTTTACCCAGGCCAATGAAGGAAAGGCCATTATCACCCAGGAACAAAATGAAAGTTTAGAAAATATGGCTAAGGCCATCGCTGGCATTATGCTCGCTAATGGCATTACGTTCGCCACCACGGAGCTAATGGGCCAGGTAGATTACGGTAATGTTCCCCTTAAATTTGCCATCGATGCAGTGGGTAATGATGGTTACTTATATGACATTAAAACCACTAACGACGATGCTACCCCACGCAGTTTTAAAAACACTGCATTTAGTTTTCGTTACCACCTGCAGGCCTACTTTTACGCTGTTTGTTATAACTTATTAATGAAGCAAGCGCCTAAAGGTTTTCGTTTCATTGTGGTGGAAAAGAATGCACCTAATGGCGTAGCCATTTTTGAAATGGGCCCAGGAATGATTAACCTGGCAGCTGCGGATTTTGAGCTTGTGGTAAAGCTTTACGCGGAATGCTTAAACCAAAAGGCCTTCCCAGGTTATTCTACTGATCCACAAGTAATTGACGTTGAGCAAATCAAAGGAGGTTTGAAATGAGTCGCTGGATTACTATTGAAGCCGCCGAATTAGCGGTGAAGGCGCTGGAAGAAGAAAACGCCCGCCTCAAGGCCGAGGTAAAAAAGTTTAAATTAACCCTCAAACAAGACCGTCAGATTTCCCGTAAAGATTTGAATGATTTGAGATTTGAAAAAGATAAAGCTCAACAATCGTTAGAAAACGCCAAAGCCGAAATCGTGCGTCTCAGATCATTTACTACGCGAACCATTATTCCGAATGAGCAACTACAAGCACAGGTCGAGCGTCTGACAAAGGCCGGTGATGCGATGGCTGAACACGCTCTTTTAGCACACTGGGGGTCGTTTCAATACCTCCCGATTGGATGGAAAAAACTTATTCCAGAATGGAACGCCGCAAAAGAGGTGCAGCCGTGAGCGAACCTGATCCCTTCAAGATTAGCGAAGCCGTCATCGACCTGTGGCGTTGCTATACCATCGAGCGCGATATGGCAAAAGAGTTGGAAGCCGAAAACGCCCGCCTCAAGGCCGAAATCGAGCGCCTGACCAAAGCAGGCGACGATATGGCTTTCTGGATTACTATCATCGGCAATTCTTTGACTTGCTGGCAAATTGAAGAATGGTTGCGAGCAAAGAAGGGTCTGCCTTCAGAGAAAGAACAAAGGGAGAAACAAATCAAAGCCGCCAAGAATGGAGGCCAGTCGTGAGCGAACCGAAGCGTTACGGATTGTCGCGTGAAACTTGCGATATCGTTGAATGGTGGTGTGGCCCTTATGTGGGCATAGAGGACTATCAGAAAATTGAGGTTAAATGCCAACGATACAAGGCCGAGGTCGAGCGCCTGACCCTGCTTCAAGCCGAGACGCTGTCCGAACGGAACAAGGCAGAGGCACAGATTGAGCGTCTGACCAAGGCCGGGGATGCGATGGCAAACACCTTGAGAGATGGTGGTGTCATTGTTTCTGGATACTCTCTCGCTGACAAATGGTTGAAGGCAAAGTTGCACGCCGCCAAGGGGGTGCAGTCGTGAGCGAAGATCCATTTATCGGGAAGCCGCTTCCTTCTGTTGGCGACATTATCCGAAACGAAAACGGCCTTAATTACAGGGTTGTTTGTGTTCAGAAAAACGGAGAAGAAGATTATTCCGTCACGATGGTGCCTTGCTTTGAATGGGTGCGAATCGACGAGCAAAAAGAAGGCAAGCAGCCGTGAGCGAACCTAATACCGAATGGGATAACGTCCCAGCGAGCCGCGTCATTCCTGCCTGGCGCGAACAGGTCAGAAAATTATGTTTAGAAATTAATGAGCTTACAGCTAAAAATGATTTATTAAAATGCCAGGTACATCAAATGACTGAGACCGGTGATTTAATGGCTAATTACTTAACTAAAAAATACGGAATTCACCCAGCTGTGGATATTTGGAATATTGCCAAACCAGCCAAGTAAAACAGGAAAATATAATAATTAAACTATGGGCAAAGTAATCAAATTTGTAGCTGCTGGTGATAACCACGGTGACCACGGTGATCCTAATGCCCTGGCTGCTTTAAAAGAATTTTGTAAAGATTTTAAACCCCACGAGCGCATTCATTTGGGGGACTGCTTTGATTTACGCGGATGGCGTAAAGGCAGTGGTTCCGATTCCCAGGAACATAATCAATCTGGTAAACCAGATTTACAGGAAGGATTTAAAATGCTCAGCTGGTACCGGCCTACCGTTTTCCTTTACGGAAACCACGAAGATCGCATTACCCAGGCCATCATTAACTTGGCTAACGCTAAGGAACGCGATCTGGCCGAAGATGTGCAGGACCAGATTCATAGTAAATTGCGTAGCTTTGGCTGCAGGAAGATTATTAAATATCATTATGATAAAGGGGTGCATCGCATCGGCCCAGTGGCCTTTATCCACGGGTACGCCCACGGCCGTAATGCCACCACCCAGCAGGGAATACATTATGCTACTCCTGGAGGTGCCTTAATCCACGGCCATACTCATAACCTGGCCAGCGAAGCGTTAATTAAACACGGTAGTGGTAATGCGTTTTCAGCTGGGTGCCTATGCGATAAATCTGCGATGGTTTATGCGAAAAATCGTCTAGCCACTGCCCGATGGGGTAGTGGATTTGTCGCTGGCATCATCGACGGTGATGATTACAAGGCCTGGCTAATCCATAAATCTGGACCGAGCGGCAAATGGGTTTGGCCTACTAATTTTAAATTTTTCTCTACCAATGCCTAACCCATATACCGAAGGAACCCTAGACTGGTACCGATACGAATATAACCAGATGCACACCCAGATCATTAAACTGGAGCTCCAATGCGAAATGCTAGAGGCCTCCACGCGAATGTGGCGCAATATGTATTATAAAACCAAAATAACAAAACCCGATGAAAAAGAAACGCCGCCAAATAACTGACGAATCACTGCAGGCCATTATTAGCGCCATTAAGAAATCGGCCGAAAAAGTACCACCTGGTTATTTTACGATTAAAGATTATATGAAAAAATGGAATATGTCGGAAACTCAAACCCGGCGATTAATTAGCGAAGCAAAAGAATTAAATATTTTAGACACTAAGGTTTTTAGGACGGTAGATAGTTATAACCGAATTATGCCCACTAATTACTATTCTATTAAAAAAACCTTGATTAAGAAAATGAAGTAATCTTTACCGTTAACCAATGCCCAACCCTATACCCTCATCTATCGATGCGGAGCGTGCCCTTATCGGGGTTTTGCTACGCGACCAATTGAAACCACTGCCAGAGCTTAAAAGCAGTGATTTCTATGAACCAAAGCACGCGGATATATACGCTGCTATGGAAACCATCGCCCAGGATGGCCACCTACCCGACGAGCTGAACGTCACCGAATTACTGCGTAAATGGAATTCGCCCGTACAGGCCGCGTACATTTCAGCTTTAACCACTGAGGTAGGTTTTAGCATTTTAAACAAACAATGGGCAGAAAGCATTAAGCGCACATCGACGCTACGTGCCATCGTCGAAACTGCCACGCGTGCCCTGGAGCTCAGTAACGACCCTGCCACTGATCCACGCAAGCTAACCGATTACCTAGTTAATAATCTTAACGCAATATCGGCCATTAATTTCCAGGATAAGAAATTAGAGGGTGCGCAAAATATGCTATTAGATGATTTGCTTTCTTTTGATAAGGAGAATGACCCTAATAATGTTTTCGGTAATCGGTGGTTATGCAAAGGGGGGTCACTGCTTTGGGTAGGCCAATCTGGCACCGGTAAATCCACTGCGATGACTCAGGCCGCGGTACAGTGGTGCCTGGGCCGGGATTTTTTTGGCATCGGACCTAAAAAACCATTAAAGATTATTATTCTGCAGGCCGAAAATGACGCTGGTGATTGCAGTGAGCAGTTAAAAGGTGCTATTGGTAATGACATACACCCAGCTGATTTACGCGTGCTGAAAGAAAACTTATTCTTTTACCGCGACGCTACCAGCACAGGTAAGAAGTTTGTACGCACGATGCGCGAGCTAATCCTCAAACATAGCTGTGACGTTTTCATTTGTGATCCATTACTTTCCTTTGCAGGTATTGATTTATCCCAGCAGAAAGAGGTAACTAATTTTTTACGCCACGATTTGGCGCCGGTCCTAATGGAAACGGGATGCATATTTATCGCGATGCATCACACCGGTAAACCGATGAAGGCCGCGGATAAAGAAGGCCAAACCACTGCAGATCTGGCCTATAGTGGGTTTGGCAGCTCAGAATTTGTTAATTTCTTTCGGGAGACGGCCGTACTGATGCGAATGCCAGGCGAAAACCCTGTTTTTAAATTTGCGTTAACTAAGCGCCGTTCCAGGTCCAATATGCGGAACGCTAACGGTGATTTTGCCCCAGAAATCTTAATTCGACATTCCAGGGACCGAAACGTGCTAAGGTGGGAATATGCCACGTCAGAGGATGCCCCTCAATCCCAGGATGCCTCTAAATCAAGCGGAAACAGGCCGCCAAGGCGATAACAGGGTGCGAACCATATAAACCCTAAGACCCCCACTTTAAACCCACCTTAAAACCGATTTTAAGCTAATGCCCCACCCCACTCCCAAAACGTGGACACTTAGTAATATTTTAATACCCCTAAAGGGGTATATAAAAATATATATAAAATTATCGGCCTGGAACCCTTAATGGGTTCGGCCTCAATTTTATAACATTCCTGATAGCTCCAATGAATAAAAGAAAGACCAGGATAAGACACAATTCCTACTGGGGTAAGCGCTGGAGGAATATGCCAATGCAGATGTTTATAGCTTTGGAAGTTAATCGCGGTAAGCACGTAGCTAAGGCCAAGGAATATGCTGATAAATGGCAGAGTTATTTGGAGGCCACTAGCTGGCCTAAAACTAAAAAGGAATTTAAAGCTTACCTGGTAGATCTGCATCTTAATTTGGGTACTTTAAAACCAGCTTCGATGATGAAATACTTAACGCGTAAATCCCTGGTGGCATTTGACACCACCGTTAACCAATGGAAGCTAACGCGTTGCGTACCTAACGAATCTGCCCAGATTAGCTAGGGTGGCCCATAAAGAATTAACCGACGAGTACCGTAAATGGTGGCGTGGTTTAAAACCATCCGAAAAGCAGCGTTTAATTGATTCTAAATGCTTCGATGCATCTGAACCAGAATTTGGTGACCCATTAGATTCGCGTGCTTTGGTTAACGATACTCCGATATCGATGCAACCCGGCACAGTAGTTACCAGGGAATCTAAACATAATAATATTGTTAAGCTATTTGGCATCGACGATTCTGCTTTTGAAAACCTGGCCGCCAAAGAAGAAAAAAAACCTAAAACTTATCAGCTTACCGAAGCTGATATGGAAACAATTTCACAGCGCTTAAACTCGGTCCTAATTTTTCTGGTCAAATCTATGGACGATTCTACTGATCCATCTACCAGGTTAGATGCGGACGTGGTACGCATTGTTCTAGGGATGTACGACGCACCTAAGCAGATTGATTTGGCAGAAAAATATAATGTTACTCGTGCTACCGTTTCCTGGCGATGCACAAACCTCTTAAGGCGCCTTGGTTTGGAAAATTCAGTTTATATGAGGCCACAGAATGCGGTATTATCGATGCGTATTAGCCGAATCCTGACCGTTTTAGAAGCAGGGAGCCCCCCGGCAAGGAATCTCTTTGAAAAGGCCTTAAAAAGGCGAACGCGACCGCGACTCCGTAAGATTCTCACTCAAAAACCCAGTTTAATTAAGGGGAAGCGGAAAAATTTCGGCCAAAAAAGCTGATTTTAAATGGCGCTTACAAATAAAGACCTGGCTGCCCATTTTAATGTGACCCCATCGCGTGCAGCTGCCTTGGTTCGAGCTGGGTGCCCCTTGGATTCGCTGGAAGCTGCCACTACCTGGAGGGAGGCCCGGCTTTTACGTGGCCAGCGTGGTGGGGTGGAGGTTCGGGCCCCAATAAATTATGACCGTACATCTATCCAAGCTGATACCACTTTTGAAGAAACCGTACAGCGTCACCGAGATCTGAAAGAGGACGCTCGCCAGCAATACATCGCAGCTCGCGACGCTGGTGACCCGAATCAAAACAAGCTTTACCAAACTTATGAGAAGATTGCGTGGACTTTAGTTAAATTTGAACGCGAAGCCCTGGCACGCGCAATTGAATCAAAGGAGTTGATTAAGGTGGTCCTGGCCGTCGATAAGCTTACCAAGATTTTAATTGAGATTAAAGCCGACCTGCTGGCCTTTGGGATGGAAGTAGCCACGGCCGCAAACCCCGAATCACCTGGCACCGCGTTAAAAGCTATCGATGCCCACGCCCAGAAGCTGTTAGCCAAATGGTCCCAAGCTCAAACCGAAACAATAGCTGAGATGGTAACACCGGAGCAAATTATTGCACCAGAATCACCCCCATCCGAAAATTTTAATGGAGATATCAGCAGCGATAGCATTTGAGCGCAAATTACGTTCGGTATTAGCTCCAGATCCTCATAGGGACCCAGTGGCCTGGTTGGAGCACCACGTTAAATCTATTCCGTACTCACCGCAATCTGGACCGTTTCGCATTAAGAATTCGCCTTGGTTAGCTGAACCCTTGCGTGCTTTAGTTGATCCAGAAGTACAGGAGATTGCGGTACTAGGTTCGGTCCAAATGGGCAAGAGCTGGGTGACGGAAGCAGCGAGCTGTTTAATTCCACTGCTGGCACCTGGCCCGACCCTAATGCTTCAAGATATTGACCGTAACGCCGACGATTGGCTGGATACGCGTTTAAGGGTGTTATGGGAATCTATCCCAGCTGTTAAAAATCTTATTGGTCCAGAAGGAATTCCTAAAAAAGGAGCAATTAATTTTAAAACAAATTCGGCCTGGGTGCTGGGTGCAAATAACGAACGCAACTTACAGCGCCGTTCAATTCGGTACATTTTGGGTGATGAGGTTTGGCAGTGGGGTAATGGATCTATAAAAGAAGCTTTGGCGCGAACCACTGCTTTCAAATGGCAAAGCAAAACAGTTTTTGTTTCCCAGGGTGGAACGGAAGGCCACGATTGGGCCGAATTCTGGAAAACCACGGACCAACGGGTTTGGACATTTGCGTGCCCAGATTGCGGCCATCGCCAAGAATATAAATGGACATCGTTAAAGTTTCCGGAAACAGCTCTGACTACCACGGGATGGGATTTGAACCAGGTACGTGCTGGGGTAATTTATATTTGTGAGAAATGTAGCTCAGAGCTAAAAGACACTAATGCGGTACGCACCAGGTTAAATTCCACGGGTGCTTATGTGGCCACAAATCCACGAGCACCTAAAGAGCGTCGAGGTTATAACTTTAACGCCTTATGCTCGCAGTGGGGATTAAGCTGGGGTGATTTGGCAGTGGAATGTATTGAGGCCAGTAGGGCGTACGATGAACGTGGCGATACCGTCGCACGCCAGGAATTCAAAACAAAGCGCTTGGCCCAGCATTGGCAGGAGGAAGCTGATGAAATTAAGATAGAAGAAACGGTGGGTGAATATAAATTAGGTGACCCCTGGCCTGATGAAGCTAAATTTATTAATGGTAAACCAGTGACGGGTATCGCGTTACCACCAGATCCTTTAAACCAGAAAGAGCTGGTGCGCTGTAGGTTCCTTTCCGTGGACGTACAGAAACGTGGATTTTATTACACCATCCGAAGTTGGGATGCCCAGGGTAAAAGCCGGTTAGTGGCCTGTGGTTATGTGTTTGCTTGGTCGGAGCTCGCCGACGTGCAGAAAAAGCACGACGTTCACCCATTTAATGTTTTCGTAGATTGCGGTGACCAGAAAGATGAGGTGCTAGCAGCTTGTGGTGCACGTGGCTGGAATGCGACGCGTGGCGATCAGAGAAACGAATTTGCCTGGAAGATTCGCCTACCTAGTGGAATGACGAAAACCGAATATAGGCCTTATTCGCCTGCGATTATAGAAACCAGTGGCCAGAAACGGGTTAAAGTTTTTTATTATTCAAATTTACGTTTTAAGGACACCCTCAGCACGTTAATCCGACGTGGCCGACATACGCGTGCCCAGGACGTTCCCCAGGAGTACTTAGCTCAAATGCAATCAGAGCGCCGAACCATTACCAGTGGTGGGAAACCCATCTGGGAACAAATAGGTGATAGGCCAAACCATTTTTTCGACACTGAATGTATAGGCCTCCTGCCAGCTATGGCCTATAAGCTTACGGGCCGGGTTGACCAGGATAGTAGTGAAGATGGCCAGGATGAAAATAAAACTGCTACCCCTTGACAATGGCAGAGCAGTTAAGCATATTTACATCGCGGTGGGATTCATTGGGCATTGGTGGTCTAGCCGCAAAGCTGCCAATCTTGTTATGCAAGGTTGGTAGCCCCGTTATGGTTATTTTGACTGTAACGCGATTTTATATGAGCATACGCCCTACCGGTTGCTTCTTAACGTTGCCTCAAACCACTATTGAGGCGATTCGCGACCAAGCTGCTGCGATGATTTTGGAGGGTAAAACGATGATGAGTTACACAGATTCCGGTACATCTGTGGGTAAAAAATTCGCTATGGATCCACAGGTGGCCTTAGTGGAATGTCGTTATGCGCTACAGATTTTAAACCCAATGCAATACGGAAACCGAGACACTGTGCGCGTTTATAACGGCCTGTGGAATTTCCGAGGGTTATAAAATTTGTAGATATGGCACGCATCCCTAAAAAGAAAATTAATTTACCTGTTAAGAAAACTGCAGGTAAAAACACCCCATTAAAAGCGCGAGCTGATGGGATGGGTGGTGCTGGAGGTGGATGGGGAGGTAGTGGGATTTTTAGCCAATTTGAAGGAGCTAAGTTTAGTAATAAACGCCAGTGGATTAATTCGCCTTATCCTGCTGATTTTAAGAAGGTAATGTCCACTTTTGACCGCCAGGAGCTAACGCGGAAAATGCGCTGGCTTTCGGTTAATAGTGGCCTGGTACGTCAGATGGTTAGTGATATGGCGCTTTATTCCGTCGGTGATGGTCTCAAAGCTCAACCAGCCAGTGGCGATGCGGCCTGGGATAAAATGGCCTATGATTACTTTCATAATTGGAGTAGCCAGGTTTGTGAAGTAACGGGCCGTTATAATTTCGCTGACGTTCAGCAGATTTGTTCGCGTCGCATCGATATCGACGGTGAAGTTTTTGCCCTAAAGACATTCGACACCCAGGGTAACTGCCAGCTACAGATTATCGAGAGTCACCGGGTAGGCACCACTAATTATACTGAAAACCCACAAGCTGGGATTTTCGACGGAATTATTTTTAATAAATACGGTAAGGTAACGGGATATAATATTATCAAATCTGATGGCGATGCACGCGAAGTTTCCGCTGCGTCGATGATGCACGTGCATCACCCAGAGCAAGTTAGTGGTGCACGAGCTTATTCCCCTCTCCAGCACAGTATTAATAATATTGTAGATATTTTAGAAATGTTATCGCTGGAAAAAGAAGCGGTAAAAGCTAACGCGGATATTGTTCGCACCATCACTAAAGAAGCTGGTGAATTCGCTGGAGATGTGGCCGATTTCCAAAGTTTCGGGATGCGCCCTCAAGATTGGGGCCAAACCAATAATTCAGTTTATACAAACCCAGGTGAGGTGGGTGCTTTTGTGGGTGGCAAAATCCTGGCATTAAGCCCAGGTGAAAAGCTGGAATCACACACCAGCACGCGAGCTAACGAGAATTTTCAAACCTTTATTGACCAGCTTAATCGGGATTCGGTAGGTGGCGTGCTACCTTATGAATTTACCGTAGATCCATCTAAACCAGGTTCTACTGGAGTACGTTTAGTGACTGCCAAAGCCCAGCGCGTATTTGAAGCCCGACAAAAGGTTTTAATCGATAGGTTATGTTCGCCCACCTACGCGTACGTTATTGCGTCCGCTATCGCTAATGGCGATCTACCACCTAATGACAATTTCAATAAGGTTAATTGGGTAACTCCACGCAAGATTACTGTAGATGCTGGCCGGGATGCTTCTGCTAACCAGCGCGATATTCAAATGGGGTTGAAAACCCTTAGCGATGATTTTGCGGAACGTGGCAGTGATTTCTATGATGAAACCGAGCGCCGCATTAATGAGCAAAAATATATTTTAAAACGTTGTAAAGAGGAAGGCCTGGAGCCCTGGCGCATCTATATGCCTCTCAATACATCTATCCCGGATATCGACGGTGATAACGGCCCAAAAGCTGATACCGAAGATAATGACGAAGAATTTAAAACATTAACCTAACTATTTACTAAAAAAAATTATGAAGAATTTATTAAAAGACATTAAGGGTAATCGCCCACTGCTCATTAAATCTGAGCAAGCTGCAGCTTACCTGGAGCGTACTAACCAACTGACCCATATTCCCCTGGGTACCAAAATTTCGGATATTGGCGAAATGGTTGCAGCCATTTTCGGTGAAGTTCAAACCTATGAAAAGTTTCCTCCTTACGCGGTAATTCCCATTAAAGGTGTAATCGGTAAGAATCTTTCCGAAATGGAAAAGATGTGCGGATGTTGCGATATCCAGGACGTTGAAGAAATGTTGGAAGATGCAGTAAACGATAAAAGTATTACTAACATTATTTTCCATATTGATTCGCCTGGTGGTTGCTCAGTGGGCGTTCCAGAGCTGGCTAATCGTATTAAAAATTGCAGTAAAAACACTATCGCTTTTACGGATAGCGAGGCCTGCAGCGCTGCCTACTGGCTTGGATCGCAAGCTAAGAGCTTCTATGCCACGCCATCATCTACGGTGGGTTCGGTAGGTGTTTACATCGCTTATCCAGATATGTCCCAGGCCTATGCTAACGAAGGTATTAAAATGGACGTTATCAAAGCCGGGATGTTCAAAGGTGCTGGAATTCCTGGCACGTCTTTAGACGAACGCCAGCGTGCTATGCTCCAGGAGGAAGTTATCGATATTTGGGCGCAGTTTAAAACGGCAGTTAAATCGGTCCGCGAATTTGTTGAAGATTCGTCTATGGAAGGCCAAACCTTTAGCGGTACGAAAGCGGCCGCAGTTGGCCTGGTTACTGGCCTTATTAATGGGTTTGATGAGCTGATGGAATCTTTAGATTCCGCAGTGGCTGAGCAAATGGAAGCTGATGAAGAAAACAAACAGCTGGAAGCTGATGAAACGATGCCAGAAGCTAAAGGTAAATTACTTACCGCGTCCGCACGTGCTTTGGTTGGTATTAACTTAAACCTTAAACCACAGGCCTCTAAAAAGGATGATGAGGAGGATGATGATGAAGATGAAGATGGCGTTCCTACTACCCCAGATTTAGAAGCTGATAAGCTTCCCCCTAAAATGGATGAGGATGAGGAAGAAGATGAAGATAAGGACGAAAAGCATATGGAATCAAAGCACATCGTTATTTCTGATTTCGATGGCACGATTAAAAATGAAAATGAGGATGAAACCTTAAATAAATCTGTCGCACGTCACCTTAAAAAGATGGCTAAAGCTGGCCGAGAAATTCACGTGGTAACTGGCCGGCACGAAGAAGATCGTGCTAAAGTTAGCGAGTATTTGGCTAAACACAATGTCGAGCACCACGGCCTGCATATGAAGCAGGAAGCTGACGAACGCGCCACCCCGTATTACAAGGTGGACGTAGTAGGTAAAATTGAGGCCGAAGGTCATCATATCGCCCATATCGTCGAAAATGATGAGCATTGTGCTGAGGCCTATACCGAAGCTGGCTGGCATTGTATTCACCCAGATACCGTTAAAAAAATGGATGATGAGGCCGACGCGGAAGAAGCTCTGGAGACGGAAAAGAAGCAAAACGATGGTGCTAAAAAACGTCACAAAGGCCGGACCATTTGACACGAACGCGTTTTTATAACCTATGACTTTAGAAGAATCCTTTAAGGCCTTAAAAGCCGCATTCACTAATAAGAATGCCGAGGCCGAAGCTCACGCTAAAGAAGTTTCTGCGTTAAAAGAAAAGAATGATACGCTGGCTGCTGAGATTGCTACCTTGACTGAAAAGTTTGAGATGGCCGCAGCTGCTGTTTCCGAACGCGACGCGTTGGCTAGCAAGGTTGAAGAATTGTTAAAGAGCTTGGCCGCAGTTGAAAAGGAAAAGGCCGAAGCTAATAACAAAATTGAGTCAGTAGGTAAGAAGGCCGCACAGATCGTGGCGGCCGCTGGTGCTACTCCTATAGAAATCATTCCTGGTAGCACAGCAGAAGCTGCAAATAAATCCGGTAAAGAGCTCTGGGAAGAATACCTGGCGATGCCACCTAGTGCTGCAAAGCAAACTTTCTATAACAAACATCGTAATAAGATTATCGCTCACCTAGGCATTAAATAATTTTTCTTAAAAATTCCTAACACAATTAACTAAACAAAATGGCAACTAATTCCGTTTTAAATCAAGGCCTTGCTCCTCAATTCGTGGCGGCCGAAACCCTTCGCACGCTGGTGCCTGTTCTGCAGCCCTTGAAAGAGATCTGCGTAACGGACTGGTCCCCTTACGTTGCGAATATTGGTAACGTGGTCCATACGCGCCTCGCTGCTCCGCTTACTGCTCAAACCTATGACCCTTCGGTCGGTTTCACTGAGCAAAGCGCTAACGCTGCTGATATTGCAGTTACGTTGAGCACGCAAACTTTCGTTGATATCGCATTTTCTGATACTGAAAGCGCTGCGATTTCGCCGACGATGTTGAAAAATGTTTTTATTGAACCTATGGTAGAGTCAGTTGCGAAATCTATTTTTGACAACTTGCTAGCTCTTTGCACGTCTGCAAATTTCACTAACGCTGGTTACTCTGGTAGCTTGGCATCGTTTAATCGTGCTAGTGGTATTGTTCCTATCGTTACGAAGTTAACGCAAATGAACATTCCTTACCAAGGCCGCACGTTATTACTTTCGCCTTCTGGTTATGCTCAATTGCTTGCTGATCCTCAAGTAGCGCAATTCTTGAGCATCGGCGACAACAGCGTTATTCGCGATGGTCAGTCTAATGAATTTTCCAACGGATATTTCGGTAAGCTTCACGGCCTTCGCTGCTGGGAGTACAGCGCTTTCCCCACTACTGGTACTGCTTATACTGAAGGTTTGAATGGCATCGCATCGGCGAAACAAGGCTTAATGTCGGTAATTCGAGTGCCCAATACCATCACGGTCGGTGGTGGCACGCAGGAGATTATTACGGACAACGGTCAAGATGGTGAAGGTGGTTCAGGCTTCTCTCTCGCCTTCCGTCAATATTATAATTGGCAGGAAGGAAAGCTTCACTTCAATGCCAACCTAATCCAGGGTACTGCAGTCGGAAATCCTGCTGCGCTTGCTCGAGTTGCGTTTACTTCGTAATCGTAATTCAAATACAAAAAACAATGGGCTCCAAATCGGAGCCCATTTTATTTACGTGCTTTGACTGTAACGCGTTTTTATGGGAATGATACAAGATGAATGGGCCGCCGACGCTGCGATTATTCTTAGCGAAATTCCCAAAGCTGTAACTGTTCAGCACACTACTACCGGTACGCCCGTAGCGTTTAACGTTTTAATGTCAGCACCGATGGTTCAGCAGGATATGACCACGGGAGGTTTTCTTAATTCAACTTCATACGATATTAAATTTTTACGTACCGATACGGTACTTAATCCTGGCATTGTGATCTACGGTAACCTGGTCAATTACAACGGTACACAATTTAGAATCGTCGCAATTAATGACCGCCCACCATCGGCCTGGATTATTTGTAAAGTAATGTCTAGCGCTGGCCCAACGTAATGGCAATTCGAGCGCGTGGTAATGTAGTAGTAGATGACACTATTTTTCTGGCCCATATCCAGGACTACGCAACTGTTATGGGTAAAGAAATATCTACAGTGATTCGCCAGCAGGCCGGTTTATTTTGTAAAGATATGGTGGGATATACCCGGCCGTTTGCTAGCAAATCATCGGGTGGAACGGGTGGTACTATTGCAGCTAAAAAGGTGGGGTTTGATAACGTCACTAATTCGGCCAGGAAGATATTTCAACCAATTGAGCACGCGACTAGCCAACAAATCGCTTCTATAGGCGATTATGACGTATTTAAGGCCTGGGGTGAACGTAATAATAGGTTAGGTCCAGCTTCTGGCCGTAAAATCCGATGGGTACAATTCCAGGCCAAATATGGCAACCAGGGAACGCCAACCAAGTACTTCCCACGCGGTAGCATAGATGCGATGGATAACTTTATGCGCCAATACCGATTAGATGGTGGCCGTGGTGGACTTAAAACATCCGCGAAGGAAGCTGAGCATTCTTTTGCTATTGTCCAAGATGAAGATGAATTAAATAAATACATTAAATTTAAGCAAAAGGATGTAGGCCTGCTTAAATCTGCTTACTGGTTTGCAGCTCAAAGGATCGGTGCAAAAATTACGGTACCGGCCTGGGCCAAAAATAAAAATGCAGCTGGTAACGCTATCGCCATCGATAAATCCCAACAAAAGCAAACCCCAGAAATTACGGTGGGTAATGTTATCGGTAATAAGCTGGGTAATGAATCCTGGACCAAGGCAGCCATTAACCAGCGTGCTTTAAAAATGCGTGCCCAGATGGCCAATTATATGAATAAAAATTCTGTGGTTATTTGGAAAGCTACCAATACCGCATCCTATTTTAATTTATGACTACGTTATACGGAATTCGTACCATCACTGAGCAATCGCTATTAGCTTTATTCCAGGCCAACGCGACGATGCTTCCCAGCGTGGAGCTGGTGGCAGGTCAAACCGATGCCATCCGGTCCCTACCTATCATTATTATCCACGCGGAATCTGCCCAAGCCCACCCAGATCTAGGTGGCACCCCTAATGGAAATTTTGCCATTACGGTACGCATTTACGTCTATTCCTCAGCGGATGATTCTACCCTGGCACAGCATCGCGCACGCGTGGAGGCCACCCAGGCCATTATGGAGGATTTTGCGACGATGCAGAGCTTATGGCAGCAAGGTACATTATATTTTAGCCAGGTAATTTCGGATGATGAAGGGGTAGCTGATCGTCGATGGGGTAACGTTATCCAATACAGTTTAGTGGCCGTTTACCCACCCCAGTAATCCATTTTGACACAAACGCGTTTTTATAAGCTATGGCCACACCCACTACTTACGGAACCGCCCAGGTTTGGGGCGTTTATGACGCAACTTCTACTAATGGTTTTATTACGTTGCAATCGGATGACATTAGCAAAACCGATGTAATCCAGGCCGAAGTAATGGACAGCACCGGGGTGGTAGCCACCTTGCGTTTAGATGACCAGCGCGACGAAATTACGTTAACTGGCGTGCTTAAACCCACATCCTCGATTCCCTTGCCTGCATCGACGATTACTTATAACGGTATTAGCTACATTATCATTTCAACTGATGATGCTGGTACTAATAATGGTTTCCGTAAAATTCAGATCAAGGCGAAGAAATACCAAGGTATTAGCACGTAATCCCTAAAGGGATTAACCCACCGATGGAAAATAGGTGGATAAAGGCCGCAACAATTTTACCGCCTACCGTCAAGGTTTGCGGTAAAACTCTTTTACCATTCTGCCTACGTCACCGCGTTGCCCTGGAAGCTGTAAATAGCCCTGTCCTAAATATTAAGCTTAACCTTACGCCCCAGGATCTACTGTTTGCGGTACGGGTATTAAGCACGTATGATATGGAAAGCACGCGTGGAGGACCAACGCTAAAAGAAAGCTATTTACTAGCTTTATATAACCATAGGCCTGCTGTTTTTTTACGCGAAGCTATAAAGCTGATTAACTATTTTAATGCCCAGGCGCTATGGCCACGTTTCTGGGAAAAGGATAGCAAAAGCAGTGATTGTGGAATCCCCTGGCATTTATCCATTATCGCAGGCCTAACGCGTAATGGGTGCAGTTTAGAAGAAGCTTGGACAATGCCAGAAGCCGAAGCTGTTTGGCTGCATATTGCCCATTGTAAAGCTAATGGTGCGAAGATAGATGTAGTTTCAGAGCAGGAATGGCAAGCTATGGAGGATTACAAGGCCGCTGAATCTCAAAATAAAAACAATAACCTAAACCGAAATTAAAATGGCAGATTCAGATGTAAAAGTAAAATTTGGTGGTGACTTCTCCGGGCTCAGTAAAGGCGCATCGGCCGCAGCTGAACAGGCCGGGATGGCGATGGCTAATAGCTTTGGTGACGCAGCGAATAAGGCCACTAAGATGTTCCTGGGTGCCTTTGCAGTTACTACTATCGTCAGTAACATATATTCCGGGATTCGGGAAGCAGGTCAGTACTTTATGGATCTGCAAAACACGATGAAGAAAACGGGTGCATCATCATCGGATTTACAAACCCTGGGTAAAGCTGGTAAAGAATCTGGGGTAGGTATTGAGCAAATTGGGATGGCCCTGGTTAAGACAAATAAGTTTTTAAATGAAGCTTCCCAGGGTTCGGCCGCTAATTTAAATATCTTACGTGCCTTAGGTTTGGCTACGGATGAAAATAGCGCAAAGCAAGTTAAAGCTATAGATGTGGTTTATAGTTTATCAGATGCCATAAAGAAATCTGGTGATGCCACGCAATATACCGAAACCATTATGAAGATTTTCGGTAAATCTGGAGCTGATTTAATCCCGGTACTTCAAATGGGTTCAGAACATATGAAGGAGCTGGCCGAGAATGCTAAAATTTTTACCGATGAAGAAATTAGGGCTGGGGTGGCAGCTGAAAAGGCCGCACGTGCAGCTGGTCGTGCCTGGGATGAATTAATGCGCGAGCTGGCTGCAGGCCTGGGTGAATTTGCCATTAAGGAAGAATTTTCAAATGCCCTGGATAAAAGTTTAGAAAAACAAGGCCTGGAACGGTACGGATTGGAAGGTATTACCACAGAGCAACAGCAGCAGCTCACTAACGAATTCCTTCGTACGGGTAAAAAAATGGGAATGAAAAACGATGAAATTTTAGATTATGCAAATAANATGTTTGCAGAAGGTGGTTCATATTATGCTGCGTTAACTTCCCCTGTTTCTGGTGTAATGGGCCCACAAGCTGCGGAAAAGATTTATAATGATATTGTTAATGAAATCGCGGAACGTAATGAAAACGCCACCGATGAAGTTAGCGCTAATTTCGCAGATACTTTAGAAAAAAATAACAGTAAAGCACCCCAAGTAATTGCGTCATCACTGCAGGCCATTGGCGGTGGTGACATTGGCAGCGTTTACCAGGCCACGTATGATACGCAGGCACAGATTTTAGATGTGAATCAACAGCAGGCCGAATCGTTAAAATCAATTGATAACAAAACCCCAAATTTATCTGCCACATCTAACGAACCTGTAGATTTAGCCAAATGAGTACTAATTACGGAAATGCATTAACTGATTTAGGATTACGCCAGCCATCTGGTGGAATTCATTATGATCCCTTTGGGATGGCCCAAGCTCAAACCATTTGGCGCATTAACGGTGGCCCGTCGCAAATGTCGAACATTATTGACATTCAAAATAAAATTAAAAGCCGGGATTCATCGGTAATGGTTTACCCAGAATCTTTAGGGTTTTCGATGATAGCTTACAAATGGGATATTACTTTTGATAAAGCCAACATCGCGACGCTAACCATAGATTATATGGGAGTCTATGCTGCAGAAGGGTACAGTAATGCCCAATGTACGGGCGTGGCTAATACCTCCGCGCAACCTATTGAAACCCATCCGAATTTTACTTATCTCCAGCTTAACGGTGGGGATACAGGATTTGATTCAGCTACGCCATTAGCTGGGACGGCCGAAGGCACGCGGTACAATAACGCGATGTTCACTAAGAATTCTAGCAGTAATTATTGGGCGTTTAATGGGTTTGGCGTTTCCAACGTGGCCACGGCCGCCAATAAGAAAGCTGGGGTGCGTCAATATCTTAAACCGATGTGGACCGTTCGCGGTACTATTTTCTTAGGGCCGGACCATTTGGATAAAGCAGCTTTAATGACCAACCACGTCGGATGGCGTTTGCACGATCCTGACCAAACCACGCTAATTACCCCTAACAGTTTAGTGGGTGCTCTTTCGGGTGCATATTGCCTTTTAACCACGGCCAACGCGGAATGCATCGGGAACGTTAACCAGCCAGCTGCGATTAAGGTGGTTTACGATATTATGATTTCTGGCGAATTCCCCTGGGACCCAGATATTTACCCGACAATGACCACACCAATTTTCCCCGACTAATGGATGATTTAGGATTTAACGGAACGGGTAGTAGGTTTAATTCGCGCTTTGGAGCTGGCCAGCCAATCCTGGCTAAACAGCTTAACGAACTTACGCAATCGGTCCAAAGCTCGCTACCTATGCCTTACATCGGTGCTGGGACCAATGTAAGTTTTTTACCTGGTGGATCTATCATTACCACTAATGAACCGATGCCAGAGAGCACCACGCAATTTCTTCAACACGATGTTTTCGTTAACACCATTAACAATGGTGAAACCACCTTTTCAGCTATCCAGGTGGTCATCGGTACCATCATCATTCAGAATTTAAACGAAACTATTGAATATACCACCCAGAGTTATGGTGTTTGGCCTACCAGCGCTTATACCATTGGTACAGATTCAAGCTCACCCTACATTGGCCTAGGTGGTTATATCAAGCTAGCCACACCCCCTTAATATGTCAGGACCTATTACGAATAATGGCAGTAGCACGATGTTCCTGGGCACAGGAGGTTCTGCCTCTTATAGTTTGTCATCGCCTAGTGGTACCACGCAATTCCTGGCCGGCACATCGGGTATTGTAAACGGCCACTATGTTTTGGGTGGTAGTACGGTCCCCTATACCCTTTCAGCTCCAGGCGATTCGGTAACGCACAGCTATACCCTAGGCAACGGTACCGCGGATTACAATATGGGGCCAGGTAACACTGCTACCACATCCTATAATTTAAACCCTTCTGGTGGATCTACGGGTACAAATACTAATTTAATTACCCCATCTGGGGTTTCATCGTCGCAGATGGGTCCTAGCTCGCTAGCTAACGTGCTCGCGACGTTGAGCGCTGGAGATACCCAAAGCTATACCCTGGGCTCCGGTGATTCGGCCACGGTCACCACGGTAATCGGTGGGGTAACTAATACGGTAACGCTGGGCTCAGGCGATTCAGCTACCACCACGGCCGATTCGGGTACGGCCACGGGTACGACGAATGACACTCTTAGCGGTGATACCCCAACGCCAGGAGCTGCCAGCACAACCTATAATGTTGGCACAGATGGTAGCACGTCATCGACGTACGGAGCTGATACCTACAACGTTTACATTATTCGTAATGCTTATGGCATTTCGCGTGGTGGTACGTTCGCCAGCACGCCTTTAATTTCGGTAATCGCAGCTGGATCTGCTGGTGATATTGCCAGCACGCCCTGGAATGAAGGCACCGATAAACAGGTTTATTACGATATTTACGGAAACATTACCCAGATTTCTATCATAGTACCTGGTAGCTTGGACCCAGTTAACGGTGGAATGTTCGCAGGCGATGCCATTAACAAATTTCAAACCGCCCAGGCCTCACCGTACATCGCCCAATATAACTGCCAGCGCGTATTGATTGCCCAAGTTAAATATAATGCAGGAAGTAAAAAATGGGACGTTTATCAATATTTGGAAGGCCCGGTAACATTACCTAATAATTTAATCCACGGTGGGGTTTTCTTTTATAGCCCAGATACCTTGGTGGATAACTTACCTAATTGGCTAACCACCCCAGATTTTGAAAGCCAGGAAGTGGCATTTGAAAATCCCTGGTCGGGTAGCGATAAGTTTACAGGTGGTGGCCTTCTGCCATCGGTTGCAATTACGCCTAACCTGTAATTTTGACTATAACGCGTTTTTATGGCCGTTAGCCCTCCCCCAATTCAATTCAAACAGGGTACCAGCTTTGGGGCCAGCTGCGTTTATACCCAGGATGAAGGTGGTCCTGTGGATCTAACTGGCGTAGTGATTACGTCAGCTATTCGCGATGCAGGTTATAACTATTATCCTTTAATCGTTACAATTACCAGCCCCACCACGTTTACGGTAATTTTCCCTACCAGCACGATGAATTGGGTAGTGGGGCCAGCTTATTGGGATATTATGTTTACTTACGGAGCTGGTAGCACGTTCCTAACCCAAAGCATTCAATTCTTTATCCTGCCCAGCGTTACCGGGAGTTTTTTATCTGGCAGCATTTATAACTAAATGGCGCTGAATATTACATTACTGACGGCCGCTAACCTGGCCGCGTCAACGCCATCACCAGCTACCGTAACGGTAACTACTGGCCTGCCAGGTCCGCGTGGCCTGCCTGGTGAAGCTGCTACTATCGCTATCGGTACGGTAAGCGCTGTACCTTATGGCACCCCCCCTACTGTAAATAATTCGGGTACTTCATCGGCCGCAGTTTTTAATTTCCAGCTCGAAACAGGCCCTCAAGGGACGCAAGGGATTCCTGGACCTACTGGAAGTACGGGCCCTGCTGGTCCTGGCGTGCCGACGGGTGGGATAGCTGGCCAGGTCCTAGCTAAAATCGACGGCACAAATTATAATACCCAATGGGTAAACGCTGGCACATCGACGGTGGCTTGGGGAAATATAACAGGTTTAATTAGTAACCAAACAGATCTCCAAACAGCTTTAAATGGTAAATACTCCACGACGAACCCAGCTGGATATATTACTAACTCCGCTTTATCTGGGTACGCCACGCAAACTTTTGTAACATCCCAAGGATACATTACCAGCGCTGCGTTATCGCCCTATTTGCTTTCGGCCACGGCCGCGAGCACCTATGTTCCCCTTGCTCCGAATAATGGTAATTACTACATTCAGCAAAATGGGTACTGGACTCAGCTAATCGTTTACTAAAATGGCATTAAATATTTATTCCAAGGAAAGCGTTGATGGCCTTCTGGCTACTAAGGTAGGAGAAGCCCCGGTAGATGGTTATCAATATGTTCGCCAAAATGCGGCCTGGGCAATTCTTACCGGTGGTGGTGGTAGCGCAACCTGGGGAAGCATTTCTGGTGATATCAGCACGCAAACAGATTTGCAGAATGAATTCGCAAATTATTTGCTTTTAGCTGGTGGTACTCTTACGGGTGGCCTTACCGTTTCAAGCTACGGGATCACGTTTAGTGATAGTAGCATAATGACGACTGCTCCAACGGTTTTCAACGGCGGGACGGTGAATAGCACAGTGTCGGTCACGGACGGAACGAATACGACGAGCGTCACTGCTGGTGGCATTATTTTCGCTGACTCGACCACGCAAACCACTGCTTTTACAGCTGGGACTTTTTTACCTTTGTCTGGTGGAGCGATGACAGGTGCTTTGCAACTTGGCGGCGATTTAAATTGTGACGGCTACAACCTTTCA
>TBL_comb48_EPIDRAFT_1000844_pt1 | contig 23549 bp, 27 predicted proteins | sample TroBogEpilimnion_37_FD_10681 | JGI IMG/M metagenome (IMG submission 10681) | reverse complement strand
TAGCGGGAACTTTTACTGCGGGCTTTTTGTCATCGGTCACAATGGTCTCCTATCGATATCATATTGCCATGATTACTGACTATTCTATCCAAGCTATCGCAATTAATGCGATTCCCTTGATTTTCGCTATTACCATCCACGAGGCTGCCCATGGCTATGCTGCCCGTTATTTTGGCGATAACACCGCCTACGTCCTTGGACGGGTTAGTCTCAACCCTGCCAAACACATTGACCCCATAGGCACTGTTTTAGTCCCTCTCATGCTGATCTTGGCTGGCTCACCCTTTTTGGTGGGGTATGCAAAACCAGTCCCAGTTCGCTTTGATCGTCTGCGTCACCCCAAAACAGACTCGATTTGGGTGGCTCTGGCGGGGCCTGGGGCGAACTTTATTCAGGCCATCATCTGGGCTATGGCTTGGATTGTGATTCAGGGGCTAAGTATCCAGGAACCCTTCCTAACGGGTATGGCTCAAGCCGGGGTAATGTGGAATATCGGCCTTCTGGTCTTTAACTTATTTCCCATCCCACCCTTGGACGGCGGGCGGATTTTATCCGGCCTCCTACCAACGCGCCAATCGCTTGCGTTTGACCGATTAGAGCGCTGGGGATTCTTCATTGTCTTGGCTCTGGTATTTACTGGAATTATTGGAGAATTGTGGATGCAGCCATTAAGCAATCTATTTATGCGTTTGATTGATCTACTCATGACCCCTTTGCGGATGATTTTTTAATTGAACTCGATGTCACCGAGCAAAGGCTTTAAAACGATTCTGCTGTATCGCGTTGGCAATACACTGAGCTATCAAATCATGATGGTTGCCGTCGGCTGGCACCTCTATGAAATTACCAATAGCGTTGTCTCTTTGGGTCTCGTGGGTCTTGCTGAGCTCGTACCCTATTTTCTATTTGCTTTGTACTCCGGACATGCAGTCGATCACTACTCCCGCAAAAAAATTGCGGCTTTAGCTTGCTTCATTCACATGAGTGTTGCTGTATTTCTGACGGCAATTGCATTGGGTTGGCTGCGTCCTCCAGTCCCACTCATTTATACCGCAGTCGCTTTGATTGGAGTTGGTCGCGCAGTGATGCGGCCTGCCTACCAAGCTCTATTTGGCCAAGTGATTCCACGTGAGCATCTAGCACGCTATACCGCTTATGCATCATCGGCCTTTCAGATCTGTGTGGTTGCAGGTCCTGGCTTAGGTGGTCTCTTGATTGGGTTTGCCGGTCTTGAGTGGACCTATCTTACTGCAGCAATTGCAGGCGCCATTGGTTTATACGGTGTGAGCTTGATTAAAATTAAACAAGAGATTACTGGCAATCTCTCAGGAAATTTTCTAAAAAGTTTTCTCGAGGGCTTTCATTATGTCAAGCAGCATGAGCTTATTCTTGGCACAATGGCTCTGGATATGTTTGCCGTTTTATTTGGCGGAGCCGTTTCGATATTGCCCGCTTTTGTTAAAGAAGTACTTCACGCAGGACCAGAGGTTTTGGGAATTCTGCGAGCAGCACCTGCAGCCGGGGCTGTGATTACTGGAATTTATTTAGCCAGCAGACCTCCTGTGATTGACTCAGGAAAATATTTACTTCTGGCTGTTGCTGGCTTTGGCTTGGCCATCATTGCTTTTGGTCTTTCAAGCAGTTTATGGATCTGTGCCTTTTTTCTGTTCATCTCGGGATGTTGTGACTCGGTCTCAGTGGTCATTCGCGGGAGCATCATTCAGCTAACCACTCCCGACCATATGCGCGGTAGGATTAGTGCGATCAACGGGATCTTTATTGGTTCCTCTAATGAATTGGGGGCTTTAGAGTCGGGTATTGCCGCTAGCTTGATGGGTTTAGTCCCTTCAATCATCTTTGGAGGGATTGCCACCATTGCCGTGGTTCTCATTACCTCCCAACTGGCTCCCCACTTGCGTAAATTGCATATTCGAGATCTTTCCTAAGACAATTAATTTAGAAGTATGATTTACCTATTCAATCTCATCTGACACCCTATTTCTGATTTGGAGCCCCTATGACCTTCGCCCTCCACCCATCGAGCTTGCCAGCAGTTCTCTCACCAGTCCTAACCCCTTTTACGGCTAATGGCGACGTAGATCATCAGCGTCTGCTAAAGCATTGTCAGTGGCTAGCCGCTAATGGAGTTGGTCATGCATTATTTGGCACAAACTCAGAGGCTAACTCGATGTCAGTCCGTCAAAAGATGGATGCACTTACTAAGTTAATTGAAGGTGGCTTAGATCCTTCTCATATCATGCCTGGTACTGGTGCTACAGCTATTGATGCTGCGGTCAGTATGACCAACCATGCGCTTGCACATCATTGCGCTGCGGTTCTAATGATTCCGCCGTTCTACTACAAAGATATTACTGACGATGGATTGTTTGCGTATTTTTCTGAAGTGATTCAGAAGGTTGGTAATTCTGCATTACAGATTTACTTTTATAACATTCCTCCCGTAACTAAAATTACTTTGAGTCTCTCTTTGTTAGATCGCTTAGTCAGGGCCTATCCAAAAACAATAGTGGGAATGAAAGATAGTTCTGGAGATTGGTCTTATACCGAGTCAGTGATTAAGCTCTTAGCGCCTCACGGTTTTAGAGTCTATGCTGGTAACGAAGCATTTCTCTTGCGCACCATGAAAGCAGGTGGTGCTGGCTGTATCTCAGCAACAGTGAACATGAATCCGAAAGCGATCGCTAAACTTGCGGCGCATTGGGAAGATGCAGATGCTGCTGAACAACAAATCGGTTTAGATCGGGTGCGTTCCGTATTTGATAAACATCAAATGATTACTGGAATGAAAACAGCGCTCGCTTTCTTTAGTAAAGATCCTGACTGGCTTCGGGTTCGTCCACCACTCATGCAATTAAGTGGGGATCAGCAAGGGCAATTAATGGGTGAATTAAAAGCCATTAACTTTGATATGCCAGGGCTGTAATTTAGCCTTCTAAAAATTGGTGTCTACTAGCTTTAGTAGATAATGATGTTGTGAAAAAAATTGTGCTCCCAAGGCCTCGTTTTCAGAGGCTGAGAATTCTTTGCATTACGTTGCTAATCGCATTACAGGTTCCTGGTCTTGAGCTGATTTCATATGCTAATGCGCAGACTAGCCAAAATAATAAAACGGTACAAATACGAAAACGGGCTGGGTCTCAAAATACCCGCCCAGTCGGATTTAAAGATAGCGCAAATTCTAAATCGAATAGCCTAAGCCCCAGCCTAATCGATAACAGCTCAACCCAAACCTTTACTGGTGACGCAGCTGACAACTTAGACTATCGCGTGACAAGAGGCTGCATACGCCGTAGTCTCAATGATGACAATTTGCCTGCGAGTATTGGCATAGAAGATCGCGCTTTCTCTGAGTTTTTCAGAAATCAAACCCGCAGTTTCTTTGATCATATGCGTGGTAATTGCGTTCCTTATGCCCTAGCACTTGGTAAGCGCAATCGCTTTGAATCACTCAGCATTATGAATGGTCCTGTACAGGATAATAAAACCGAGATTTGGACATTTACACCATCTGCCGTGGGTGGCTTTTTGATTCAACAGGATTACCTCAAGGATGAATCTAAGCGCTTCGCAGAAATTCAGATACCTTTGCGTAATGTTTTATATGACCCCAATAAAGTCAGCGATAAGCTTCCGGTTGAATTGGTTTGGGATCTGAATGCATTAATTAAGCAAATTTATCCTGAGACCAATAACACGCTTGAAAATACCAATAGCGTAGTTCAGACTCATTATTGACTTTGGTGATCGAGAGCGCTGGGCACAGATTTGGGCCGTTGAAATCATCAATCCTGCAAATGGCGAAGTCTATGCAAGTGCCTATTGGTTAGAGCGTGGAGATATCCCAGGAGGATTCTTTACCGCCAATGGCGAACCCTTAGAGCATGCTTTCTGGACTAACCCTCTGAGCTATCGCCGCATCTCGCGTGGCGTTGGAATGGTGCCAGCTGGAAGAAGAAAAAGTGCTAAGCCTTCCGCTGCCAACACTAAAGCTGCAGTTGCAGCAGCTACAAACACTGAGCCACAGTCCGCGCAGAATAAGCAGCGCTATCGTGCCCATATGGGTATCGACTATGCGGCACCAATTGGAACCCCCGTCTTTAGCGTTGCCACAGGAAAAGTGATACAGCTTGGATTTAATGGCGCTTTTGGCAATCTGATTATCCTTGAGCATCCTGGGAACTACCGCACCTATTACGCTCACCTGAGCAGCTTCAACCCTGAGCTTGAACTGGGCAATGAAGTTCGTCGCGGTTTTGAAATCGGCTCGGTGGGAATGACAGGCAGATCAACAGGCCCCCACCTTCACTTTGAATTACGTAAAGATGGAGTTTATGTCGATCCGTATAGTGCAAAGACGCAACTCAATCTTTGGCTCATGCGCGATACCGATAGCGGCCAACTCACCCGAGAAATTCTACTACTCGGTAGCGTGCTAAAGAACTAGCCTAATACCAATACGGGCAACTTGGTATGCACAATCACGTCGTGGGTTTCACTACCAAGTAATACACCTGAGATTCCAGTACGCTTATGTGAAGCCATCACAATCACATCTGCCTTGGATTTTTTAGCAGCATCTAAAATTCCTTGAGCCAATGAGATATCCAGTGCGTGAATCGTGTTCACCTTAATTCCAGCACCCAATTGGACCAGGGCTTGTTTGAATACGCTTTTTGCAAAAGCATCGCATGCCTGTTTATGCTCTTTAGTCGTAATCATGTACCCCATGGTGCTATCTGAGTAAGCTAAAGGTGGGGTTGGATCAGAAACATAAACCAAGGTCACAGCAGCACCATCTGATTTTGCTAATTGAGCCACTTTCTTCAGAGATTTTTTACTGATATCTGAACCGTCTACTGGAACCAATAATTGCTTAAACATATTACCCCCTGGTTTATTTACTTTCGTGATGTTGGCATTATTCCTAATTCCATCATAATGCTATTTATTGACTCGAACCCTTACAAAGGTAACTTAAATGCTCAAGTATTTTTTACTCTATCTCGCATTTCTCGTGGCGCTGGTTTCAATCGATCTCGTATGGCTATTAGGGATCGCTAAAAACGTTTACCGCGATGAAATGGGCAGCCTCATGGCAACCGAGCCTAAACTCCTGGCCGGGCTTGCCTTCTATGTTTTATACGCTTTGGGAGCCTGTATTTTTGTGGTGATTCCTGCGCTATCTAAGCAATCCCTGTCCTATGCACTGATGTATGGCGCCCTGTTTGGCTTTTTTTGCTACATGACCTATGACTTAACCAATTTAGCGGTAATTCGGGATTTCCCAACCCGCTTAGCATTCATTGATATTGCTTGGGGTAGTTTGGTTACTGCTAGCGTATCCGGTTTGATCTATAAACTCGGTGAGTGGGCGAAATAAGTTGATTTATGCTCTAACTAGCCTGCTCTGCCCAGCCTCTGCGTCGTTCATACATTACGAATAAAACACCCCACATCACAATCGAGGCATAGGCCCAGATCCAAGCATGGGGTGAGTTTCTTGATCCGCTCATATCTAAAACGAAACCAAAAATCGCTGGGCCGACCAAACCGCCACCAAAACCCATTAATGAATGGAGTCCCATAGCTGCGCCTTTGATATCAGAACGTGCGCTGATGACTAAGCCGGCAGTTAAGGTAGCAGAGTCTGCCATGATGAAAATTGCGTGTGCAACAGCGAGTGCGATGATCAGCCACCAACTTTGACCTGTTGAAGCTGCTAGAGCAATTCCGAGGACAGCGCTGATGAGCATCACAATACAGACCCACTTTTGACGGCCAATGCGCAACGCAACTTCATTTCCCAAAATGGATGCAGGAACGGCAAAAAAATTAACAACGCCTGCCAGTGTAGTTGCTGCCAGTAAAAAGCTCTGTCCAGCATATGCCGTACAGAATCCGAAGAAAGCGACTAGCCAACTGCGTGAGGCGAAGAGTTCTAAAGTGTGTGCGGTATAACCCAAGATAAAGCCAGCAGCATTACGGTCTTGCAAGACTAGCTTCCACTTCACAATTGGAAAAATATCTTGCATGCGTAAATTAATTGGTCCATGCCATTGGGCGGAGACTAAAGGTGGAATACAAAAGAACACAATCGCGACTGCTGTGAGTGGCGCTAAAGCAATCCAAGCGAAAACTGCATGCCAGCCGAAGGCCTCATAAATCCAACCAGAACACAAATAAGAAAGTCCGGTACCAATTCCAAAAAAGGCGGTATAGAAAGCAATATGTCGTGTGAGCTCTCCACCTTGGATACGATCAGACAGAATTTTTAAGCCAGGCATATACGTCGCCGCTAGACCTGCGCCATTCATGGCCATCCAAAAGAGTGCAGTAAAAAATCCATTAGCGAAGAACGCCATACCCAATAAACCACAACTCGCTAATGCCCCACCACAGAAATACACCTTACGAGCATCAATACGATCGGTAAGGGCCGTAGCAAGAGGGGGACAGCCAGCATATAACCAAAGAAAAAAGCACTGGCAATTAAACCCGATTGGAGATTATTGAGATGCCATTCCTCTTGAAGTGGAGTCAAGACAACTGCATAGCAAGCAAAGCCGAGTAAGGCGCAGATCTGCGCTAAGAGCATAAATGGGGTGTAGGCTGCCGAACGGATACGCACTGGGATAAAGATTTTTTACTGCTGAGCCTGCAAAGGAGAATCCTGAAATCCATTCGAACGATAGGTCAGCACCAAAGTATCACGATGTCCATAGGCTCCCAGTGGCTGAATCGGGGTCGACTCATGAATCATTTTTTCATCATTCATGAGCAGCAAAGACCAAGGCTGAGATAAAGTAAAACGCAGACCGGTGGAACCATTTGCATCAAAGATACGGGTTTCGCCACCCTTAATGCCCACTCGGTTCAATAAGAACACTGCAACAAAATCAACCCCGTCTCGATGTGCTCCCTCGGGTGTTGGGCGACCAATTCCATCGGTGGTATCAATCCTAAATTGATGCGCCTCCACAAACCAAGTTTTGACTGGCTTCAAACTACTGAGCGTATTTGCAATTCCTAGTAAGACCGACTGCCATGCAGCAGACTTGGCTAAATCGACTTGGATAGGATCAAACCATCTCTCAATACCACCATGCAGTGCGTTATAAGTGACAGACTGCCAATGAGGACGATGTGGCACCATCTCAAGCTGCTTATCGGTGATTTGATAACTAGCATGACGTCGATAACGATAGCGACCACCATCTTTTAAATACGGATCTCTGGGCATCTCATCCCAAAAATGATTAAGAGCCTCCAGTTCACTAACAGCAACATGACATAGCTCGGCGACTGATTCAGCAGAGATCACCGCATATCCATTCGTTTTGAGCGAATGGGCAATTTCCTGGCATGGGGTTAACAAAGGGGCTAGCGTCATCACCTTATTTTAGGCTAATGCGCCCACGTAAGTAGTCTCTGACCGCTAAAATAAGGGCTAACATCATGAAGCCAGCCCACCATCCACTCGATTTTCTTCTTCAAGGTCAACGATCTATTTGGCCCTTGTGGGCTCTGACCTACCTAATTGCAATCACCAGTGCGTGGATTGCAGAGCTTCTCCATACCCCACTCCCTTGGATGCTAGGACCCCTCTTTGTTTTAGCATTGCTGGGCTCGCTAGGCATTCCCTTCCAAGCACCGCCCCTCGGCAGAAGTGCCGGGCAATGCTCGCTCGGCATTGCGATTGGGCTTTACTTTACGCCGATAGCGGTAGCCAATATTGGACATGACCTTCCCTTCATTGCAATCGCTTGCATAGTCTCAACCATCTTGCTTGGCTTTGGCACTTGGATGCTGTGGCGCTTCTTTCATATTCCCCTCCGAACCGCCTTTTTTGCTTCAGCGCTCGGTGGCGCATCCGAGATGACCGTACTCGCCGAACGCCATGAACAACGGGCGGACCTAGTGGCGGCAGCACACTCTCTGAGATTGCTTTTAATTCTGGCAATCATTCCAGGAATTTTTCAGGCTTATGGAGTTCCCGGAAACCTCGACTTCCAATCAATGCATTTACCAATCTCCTATTCAGGAGTTGCATTACTCTTACTCTGCTCGTCAATTGGTATCGCTACCTTTCATGTACTAAAACTTCCTAATGCGTTTCTATTAGGGCCTCTCGCAGTTAGCGCAGGACTTACCGCCTTTGGAGTGGAGTGGACTTCTTGGCCAAAAGAGCTTTCTAATGCGGGTCAGCTTTTAATTGGGGTTGGCCTAGGAATTCGTTTCACTCGAGACTTCGTTGTTCATGCTAAAAAGTTAGCAATCGGCGTCACAATCTATACCCTGCTAGCCTGTGTTGTCAGCCTCCTATTTTCACTAGCGATTGCTAAGCCATCAGGACTTGATATTGAATCCCTGATTCTGAGCACAGTCCCTGGCGGCATGTCGGAAATGGGTATCACTGCCAAGAACTTTCACTTAAACGTTCCTGCTGTTGCTGTCTTTCACGTCCTGCGTATGGCTTTTGTCATTCTCTCTGCAGAATTATTCTTCCATCAAGTTTTAGGTAGACTTGAACGTAAATTTGACCTACACATTGATCATCCAAGATAAGATGATTTGAATATTCTCAACAGAAAGATTGTTATGAGCACAACTCACAATAAAGTCGCACTCGTCACTGGAGCTGGCGCTGGTATCGGTAAAGCGGCAGCTAAAGCACTACTGCAAGGCGGTTATCAACTTGTGCTGACCGGTCGCAATCTCGATAAGCTTCAAACAGCTATTACGGATATTGGTGGGAGTGTAGATAACTGTTTAGCCGTGACATGTGATGTTGGTAAGCCTGAGCAAGTGAAGCGTCTGTTCACTGCCTTAAGAGAGCGCTTCGGTCGCATTGACGTACTCTTTAATAATGCAGGTATGGGAGCGCCAGCGATTCCCATGGAGGAGCTGAGTTATGAGCAATGGATGAATGTGGTTAACACAAATCTTTGCGGCGCCTTTCTGTGCTCTCAAGAGGCAATCCGGATGATGAAGGCCCAATCTCCGCAGGGCGGCAGAATCATTAATAATGGCTCGATTTCTGCACATGCACCGCGTCCACTATCCACCCCCTATACTGCAACCAAACATGCAATTACTGGCCTTACTAAAACGATTGCATTAGATGGTCGCCCTTTCAACATCGCGTGGGACAAATTGATATTGGTAATGCTGCGACTGAAATGACTGAACCAATGGCGGCCGGAATTTTACAGGCCGATCAATCCATCAAGATTGAGCCCAGAATGGACGTTGACCATGTAGGGCAAGCAGTTCTTCATATGGCGCAATTACCACTCGAGAGTAATATTTTATCAATGACCATCATGGCAACCAACATGCCTTATGTTGGCAGAGGTTAAATCACGTATTTACTTTTGAACTTGATCAACGTTGATACGCAGATTACTCGAACCTACTTTGACGGTTTGCACATTAGAAATAAGATCGCCCGCCTCAACTTTAGCCATACCCGCCTTAGAGATTCGCACCTCAATCGTGACTTCTGACTGCTGAGAGATCAGTGCAGCAGGATTCATAGCTAAAGAATCATCCAAAGCAAATCGCATCGGGAAAGCGCTCACGGGTGTCCTCAGAACTGCTACTGGCATTCTTTCGCCGGGCTTACGTGCTATGACCATAACCAGCTGATCCGGCTTCACACGTGAGGCTAAGTCTGTCGCAATCGTAATAACCCCACTAATACCTTTGCCAGCAAGCGCAACGGGCGCTGGTAAGCCTCCTTTAGCTCTTGCCTCAGCAATCGAATTCATAACAGCTCGCGCCTCTTCAGACTGAGGTGGTAATTGCTTTGCTAACTTCTCCCAAGTTTGAACTGCTAATGCAAATTGGTTGGTACTAAATGCATCGCTACCAGCCAACCATAGAGCCAAGAAATTATTGGGATCTAACTTAAGGGCTTGCGCAATGAGTTGATGTGGTTTTCCAGAAAAGTTCCCATTCGCATTGGCGGCCAGGAGATCGGCATAGTCAGCCAACAGCTCAGGCTGGTTATTGATATAGGAGCCTGCTCGCTCATAAGCCTTGATGGCATCTGGAATACGCCCCATTACTCTATATGAACGCGCCAACATTGCCCAACCCTGTAGGTTAGTGGGGTCTTTCTCCATCTTAGCCGCAAACTCACTTACCATTTTTTCGACATCGGCTTGCGAGACAGGCTGCTTAGTGTTTTCTTCTGCTATTTTGAGGGCATCACCTTGATAAAAGTAAATGCCAGATGAGAGTAAAACGATTGCTAGACAAACGAAGACAATCGTTTTTTTAGTAGAGCCAAAACTGGCCTGATCATCTAGCTCTTGCGTATCTTGAAATAACCTTTGGCGCAACTCAGCATGCGCTATTTCATAGCTAGCATGATCGATCTCACCCAATTGGCGCTCTTGCTCAAGCCTCTCAAGCTCTTCACGATAGATCGCTGCATTCATTTGACGACGAGAAGTGCTTGCTGCCTGTCTTCTAAAAAATAATGGGCGCAAGAGTAAGCCCAGTGTGAGCAATAAAATACAGAATGCTGGAATCAAAAAAGACATCATGGACGTGGATCCTTTTTGAATTCTGTTTCTACAGTATTTAAGAGCGCATCTAGACGACGATTTTCATCGTCTGAAAGCGTCCTTCTATCCATGCCGATATTTCTTTTACGTAGATACATGAATAAGCCGATGATTCCAATTAATAGAATCGTAAAAGGACCAAGCCAGAGTAACCAGGTTGTTGGCTTAACTGGCGGACGGTAGAGCACAAAGTCGCCATAACGATCAACCATATACTGCCTAATCTCCGCATCGCTCTTACCAGCCTTAACCATGGTTCGAATCTGGGCACGTAAGTCATTAGCTAAATCAGAGCGAGATCCCGCTAAGGATTCATTCTGACAAACTAAGCAGCGCATTTCTTCTGAAATCCCAATCAGCCTTTGCTCGACCACAGGATCTTCTGCCAAAGGGGCAGCTTCATTTGCCATCAACCCATGACAAGCCAACATCAGCAGAATAGATACAAGAAACTTCATGATCGATTTAGCTCTGTAATCAGAGGAGAAATCTTCTCCCTCAGAATGTCTTGAGTAATCGGTCCAATATTTTTGTAACGAATTACTCCTGCCTTATCAATGATGTAAGTCTCAGGCACGCCATATACCCCATAGTCAATACCGACATGGCCATCACCATCAAAGGCGCTCAATACATAAGGATTCCCCTCCCGAGCCAGCATCGCCATAGCAGCGGGTCTTTGATCTTTGTAATCGAGGCCAATAATCGGCAGGGTTTGGGTTTTACTGAATGCAATTAAGAGGGGGTGCTCTTCACGACAAGCTACACACCAAGATGCCCAGACGTTAAGCATCCATACTTTTCCCTTCATGCTCTCTGGAGAAAAGATTTTTTGAGGATCCGCTAACTGCCCAATCTCAAAAGCGGGAGCAGGCTTACCAATTAAGGGTGATGGAACTTCGCGTGGATCTCGACTAAGGCCAATTGCCAAAAAGATCACAAGCAAAACAAACAGAATGAGAGGAATTAACAATCTAGACTTCATGCTTACCCCTCAACTTTGAGCGATAGCGCTTGTCTGACATTGCAATGATTCCACCAATCGCCATTAGTAAACAACCACCCCAAATCCAGTCGACAAAGGGCTTGTAATAGACTCTCACGGCCCAAGATTGATCGGGCAGCTCTTCACCTAGGGAAACATAAATATCGCGGGTCAAACCAGCATTAATCGCAGCTTCAGTCATCGGCATCGTTGAAGCAACGTAATTCCGTTTTTCGGGATAGAGCGTAGTTTCTAGTTGACCCTTGCGGCTCACTACAAAAGTTCCACGAGTAGCCATGTAGTTTGGACCAGTAACAGCAGCAATTCCCTGCATCTGAATTTGATAGCCACCCACAGCAACCGTATCACCTGAAGACATCTTTACGTCCCGCTCTTCTTGATAAGCCCCAACCATGGTGACACCGATCACAAAGATCGCGATGCCAAGGTGAGCAAACTGCATGCCAATAAAGGAGCGGGTGGGCTTTCCTGCCTTGAATTGACGAATCACCTGCTGAATGCCAGAGCCAATGATCCAGAAGGCCAAGAGGAAACCTAAACTCGCCAGCCAGGTAAACTCGCCCATCACCGCTGGAATCAGAACTGCTGCAACTACCGCTAGCAAGGCGGCAATCCAAAGGCGCTTAATCACTGCTAGCAGATTGGTATTTTTCCAGCTAGTCCACGGACCAATGCCCATCAGGACTAACAAAGGAATCATGATGGGCACAAATACCGCATTAAAGTAAGGAGGCCCTACAGAAATCTTGCCAAGATTTAAAGCATCAATCAAGAGCGGATATAGCGTTCCCAGTAAGACAGAAGCTGCTGCAGCAACTAAGAAGACATTACCAAGCAAAATCATAGTCTCACGCGCAGTCAAGGTAAATTGCGCGCCCATCGCTCGCTTAGGCGCCCGAATGGCATACAGCGTCAAGGATGAACCAACGACCAGAGATAATAAAATCAGAATAAAAATACCACGTCTGGGGTCTGTTGCAAATGCATGCACAGAAGTGAGCACGCCCGAACGAACTAGAAAGGTGCCGAGTAAAGATAAAGAAAAAGCCGTAATGGCTAATAAAACAGTCCAACTCTTAAACACGCCCCGCTTTTCGGTTACAGCTAAAGAATGTAATAAAGCCGTACCAACTAACCAAGGAATGAAAGAGGCATTTTCAACGGGGTCCCAGAACCACCAACCGCCCCAACCCAATTCGTAATAAGCCCACCAGGACCCCAATGCAATACCGAGAGTAAGAAATATCCATGCAGCTGTGGTCCAAGGACGCGACCAACGTGCCCATGCGGCATCTAAACGATTCGAGAGTAAAGAGGCAATTGCAAAAGCAAACGCAACTGAGAAACCCACGTAGCCCATATAGAGCATGGGTGGATGAAAGACTAATCCGGGATCTTGCAACAAAGGATTGAGCGAGCGTCCTTCTTGAGCAGCAGGCAATAATCTTTCAAAAGGATTGGAAGTGGCTAATACAAATAAGAGCAAGCCACTAGACACCAAACCAAGTACCCCAATCACGCGCGCAACCATAAACTCATCCAGAGCTTTTGACAGTTGCGCAACTAAGAAAGTCCAAGTACTGAGTAATAGGAGCCACAGTAAAAGTGAACCTTCATGTCCACCCCATACCGCCCCAAGGCGATACACTGTAGGTAACAGAGTATTGGAGTGCTCGGCAACGTAGAGTACCGAAAAGTCATTGACATAGAAACTCCATGCCAAGCTCCCAAAAGCAAAAATCAATAGCAAGAAAACTGTCTGCGCTGCTGGCCTTGCTAAAACCAACCACTCTTGTCGACCTTGTTGAGCGCCAAGCAATGGCAACACACCCTGAACTAAGGCAATGCAGAAGGCCAAGATTAAAGCGTAGTGCCCTAACTCTGGAATCATTTTTGCACTTTCTGCTTTTGGGCTTGCTCTAGGGCATGTTTTGCCTCTGGCGGCATATAGTTTTCATCATGCTTGGCGAGTACTTCGCTTGCCACAAATTCTCCATCCTGATTTAAGCGCCCTTGAACAACCGCACCCTTACCTTCTTTAAACAAATCAGGAAGAATGCCGGTATAACTCACTGGGATATCTTTAACAAGGTCGGTCACTACGAAGTGAACGGTGATGCCATCGCGTCTTAATGAACCACTTTTCACTAAGCCGCCGATTCGAAAGGTCTGAGATTGAGGTGCTTTGCCATTAGCAACCTCACTTGGCGTGACATAAAGAGCGATATTGCTATTGAGTGCATTCAGGATCAGTAGGGCCGCAACCCCTATGACGATGAGGGCGCCAATAATGAGCAGGGCCCGCTTATGTCGCGGCTTCATATTAGCCTCAAGACTCATTGTTGACCCTCTTGATGAAATTGATCAGCAAGTAATTCTTGTTTGAGTCTTCGCAAGATGGCTTTACGTTGTGCGCGCACCATGAGCACCTCTACACAAAAAGCAATTGCACAGAGACCAAAGCTACTCCAAACATAGAGTGCATAACCGCCCATTGCTAGAAACTCGCTGGCACTATTCCACATTAGCTTCTAACCTCTTTTAATTGCTTGACCCAATCAGCATGAGCCTCTCGTTCTAAGATAATGACACGTACTCGCATGAGAGTTACGGCGATTGCATACATCCAAAAGCACAAAGCCATGAGTAACATTCCCCAAAGCATCGTTTGAGCCATCGAGGGCGCCTTTGACATCGAGACTGAAGCGCCTTGGTGTAAGGTATTCCACCACTTTACCGAGAAGTAAATAATTGGTACGTTAACGACACCCACCAAGGCAAGAATAGCGCCTGCCTTATCAGCACGACGCACTTGATCAATCGAAGCCTGTAAAGCAATGAAGCCAAGGTATAAAAAGAAAAGGATGAGTTCGGAAGTCAGACGCGCATCCCAAACCCACCATGCTCCCCACATTGGCTTACCCCAGAATGCGCCTGTCCACAGCGAGAGAAAAGCCATGACAGCACCAATCGGAGCGATAGCTTGCGCCATCATGGCCGAGAGTCGAGTATTAAAGACTAAGCCAATACCAGCCCATGCCGCCATGACGATGTACAGAAACATCGACATCCAGGAAGCTGGAACATGGACAAAGATAATCCGATAGCCCTGACCTTGAACTGCATCTACTGGCGCAACAAAAAAACTTATCCAAAGACCAGCTAAACCAAATGCAATCGACAAAATCCAGAAAAAGGGTATGAGTCTTCCGGCCACAGGATAAAAAGTACTGGGGCTGGCGAGCCTAAACCAATTAAGCCAAGATTTGTTAGTTAGATCGTTCATTGAAATTATTCAATCGCAATTCTAAGGGCAGTAGCACTAACCCAAGGGATAAATGCTAAAGCCAAAATCAATAAGGCGCCCAAGAGAGAAAAATGTCCCGTGACGTCGAGCCCAACACTTTTGGCATATACCGCTCCCGCCCCGAAGATCAGTACTGGGATGTAGAGGGGTAAAACAAGAAGACTCATCAGCGCCCCACCGCCCCGCAACCCTAAGGTCAACGCAGCGCCAATTGACCCAATCAGCGAAAGTACTGGAGTTCCTAATAGGAGGGTCAGCAATAGGGTTTCTAAAGAAGCAGTGTCGAGATCAAATTGCAAACCAATCACAGGTGCCAATATCAAAAGTGGTAATCCACAAACCAGCCAGTGAGCCGTGATCTTTCCTAAGACCAGTACTACGAAGGAACGAGGCGACAATGCCAATTGCTCTAGCGTTCCGTCAAGATAGTCACTCGCAAAGAGTCTTTGTAATCCTAACAAGGTAGCCAATAAAGCAGATACCCAAATCACTCCAGGGGCAATCTTGCGCAACAAAGCAGTATCCGCTCCAATACCTAAAGGAAATAGGCTAGTCACAATCACAAAGAAAAATAAGGCGGTCAGCACTTCGCTCTTGCGGCGCATGACTAACAATAAATCCCGCTGAAGAATCATGAAGAAGGCATTCATAGTTGCAAAGCCCTCAATCCAGGAATGCTGATCTCTTGATGACCTGTCAATACCGCAATTCCACCTTGAGAAAGATGCTGCCCTACCAGTCCGACAAATCCTTGCACCCCTTGAGAATCTAGCGCATTAAAAGGTTCATCCAAAATCCACAAGGGTGCTCTTCGCATTGCAATGCGTGCTAGCACTACTCGTTTTTTCTGACCAGCTGATAAATAATGCACAGGCAAATCTTCTCGTCCCCGTAAGCCAAATTGCCATAAGTATTGCAAAGCCGATTGATGACTTGAATTGCTTGCTCCAAGGGATGCATACATCATGAGATTTTCTAAAGCACTCAGATCTTCCTTCAGGGCATCACGATGCCCCAAAAAACACAGTGCTTGATGAAAGGCCTCACGATCACTCTTAATACTGGAAGTATTCCAGATGACTTCACCCTGCTCTGGTTGCGAAAGTCCAACCAACAATCGAAGGAGGCTGGTTTTACCAACGCCATTCTCTCCTCTCACATGCAGACACTCGCCTGAAGTTAAAGCAAAACTGAGATTGGAAAATAACGTTTGCTCGCCCCGCACGCAAGTCAGATTCTTCGCCTGCAAGCTCTGGGTAGCAAAAGGGGGATCAGAAATATGAGCAGTCATGGAGGTAATGGCTTGAAACAAAGACTTACAAAATATTGCCTTTTATTTCAAGTATTTAAAGAATTATAGACGCAAGCCCAGAATATGAAAAACCACCCGTAGGTGGTTTTTCTAGGCTATTGGAGGCCAGACTTATTCAGCCTTAACTGCCTCGATCGCAATCGCTATAGTGACTTCATCGCCAACATTAGGAACGTATTTGGCCATATTGAAATCGCTACGCTTCACTTTAGTTTCTGCGTTTGCACCGCAAACATCTTTACCAGACATGGGGTGCTTTTTGCACTCAAAATGGGTTATTGCTAAGGTCACTGGCTTGCTTACACCCTTCAAAGTCAATACACCCTTCAATGCGCTAGGTTTATCGCCTTTAAAGACCATTTGATCGGCCTGAAAAGTTGCTGTTGGGAACTGAGTGGTTGATAAGAAATCTTCACTCTGAATATGCCCATTAAATACATTGGAACCAGTATCAACTGACTTAGTGTCAATCGTGATATCGGCGCTTCCTTTTTTAGCAGCCTGATCAATAGTGACCGTACCGGTGACTGTATTAAAACGGCTAGTCTGTATCGAAAAGCCTAAATGGTTATAGGAGAACTGAGCGAATGTATGGTTTGGCTCAGCGGTGTAAGTTGCTGGTGCAGCAAAAGCTGCAACGGTTAATCCGAGGGTTGCCAAAAGGGCAACGAGTAATTTAGATTTCATTGATTTCTCCGTGATTAAAAAACACTACTAATTAGAATTTAATACTAAATGGACTTTTACGGGTACTTCATTAGCAACAGCCGAGGTATCAGCCCAATTACCTGCTCCTAGACCGTAATCCAGTCTAAGTAACTGAAATGACGAATCAAAGACGACCTGCTTACCCTGCACCTGGTAAGTTGCTGCCATAGTTAATGGCATTGCCTTGCCCTTAATCGATAACTTGCCGGTAATCTCGAGTCGATTATTACCCAGGTTCTTCACTAATCACTCACAAAATTGGCTGTTGGAAAACTTTTGGTATTGAACCAATCTTTACCTCTAGCCTCTTCTTGCAAATCATCACCACCCGCATTAAAACTAGCAATCTCAATGACTAAATTGGCTCTAGCCTTTTCAGGCTGATCTGGATTGAAATCTACCTTGCCAGAAAATTTACTAAAGCCACCATTGAGATTGGAGCCCATCAACTTCGTTGTAAAGGTAATTTTGCTTTTGGCTATATCGATGGCGTTGAATTCTGCTGCATTGACACTTGGGATATTCCCGCATAAGAGCAAGGAAGTACTGAGTACCGCTAAAACTCTAAAAAACTTATTCATACAGCACCCTTTTTATTGGATGACTTATGGAATGACATCCGAGAGAGCAGACCATCCTTATCAATAAATTGATGCTTTAAAGCTGCTAAGACATGCAGACCTACGAGGATCATTAATCCATCTGCCAACAGACCATGTAAATCTTCTAGCTGCTCTGCTAGGACTTTATCTTTTGAGACTAAATCTGGTAGCTCGAATAGGCCGAAGTAGTTCACTGTATATCCATGAGCAGAGCTCATTAACCAACCCACTACAGGAATGGAAAACATCAAAATGTACAAAGCCCAATGCGTGAAGATCATGGTTCGCTCTTGCCACTTTGGCATCACGATATTGAGTTCAGGTGCCGGATGGGTCAAACGCCAAACAATACGCAATAAGACTAAGAATAAGATTGTGATCCCAATCCACTTATGCCAACTAAAGCTCACGATACGATCAGGGCCCAAAGGCATATCTACAGCGAGTGTTCCAATAGTCCAGACCACGATAATCAAAGCGGCCATAACCCAATGAATCAGGATAGCGGGGATGGTATAGCGAGTTTGTTCCATAGATATCTACTCCTTTGATTTATTGCTTTGCTGAGACTTCTTAGGCAATGAAGCAAGAGTACTTGCATCATTTAATTGCTGGTCTACTAAATAGAGCGTACCACCGTAATTTGCTTGCAGATCGTAGCCCGATAAACCCACGGTATAAAACGTGATGTCTGGGTTAAAGGAGCGAATCGTGCCACCTGAACCCGCAGAAAAGTTTGCAGCGATATCAATGCCACCTTTCTGACCGTCGATAGACGTCAGAAGAAACTCATCAATCGATCCAGGAGTTTTAAAGAATGCAATTTGATATTGATCTTGATAGCCAGCTCCGACGCCCTCTCCTGTTTTGAGGGCATTCATAAAGATGGGCTCTTTGCGGCGTTTATCAAAGAGTACTCCTTGCCCTCTCGCCACCACAATCAAAACTACATTGATATTGGTTGTACTAAACACAGCGTATCCAGCTGATTTAGAAACCATATCTTTGACTTTGGGATCCTGCTTAATTAAGGAATCTAAACCAGTTTGCGCCATCTTTAATCTGGCTTCGCGCATTTGAGTAATTTGCACAGGAGTCAGCGGCTCTCCGTCCTTACTAGTAGATTGACACCCTACTAGAAACATCGATAAAACTAATAAGAAGGTAGTAAGTTTTTTCATGACTTTAGTAGTTATATAAATACATTAATAGACCTTAGGAATCAGTTTAGCAGTGCGTTTTTGATACCTTGAGTACTCAGGGTATACCTGCCCCATCCAGTATTCCTCTTTTTGGGACTTGATCTCAAAGAAAATCATTAGGGCTACCAGCTCAACCAGCGTAAGGACTGCTTGGGTATGCAAAAACCAAGCTAACGCTACCAAAATCACACCTAAATAGATTGGATGCCGTACATATGCATACAGGCCTGTTTGAATGAGTTCACCATGCTCTACCGGCATGGGTAAAGGCGTAAGATTTCTCCTCAGCTGAATTGCCGCCACAATGGCGATGAGAAGGCCGAGTGGAAAGAGTGCTACTGCAACCAAATGTAATGTCTCGCTGACTGATTGAGAAAACCTTAGCGTACCCCACCAATCAGTAGGCCCTAGAAAAAGTATTCCCAAAAGAATAGCTTGAACCAAAACGTAGGCTGCGCCATTTTGAAGTAATTTTGCAATATTCATAAAGCCCTCTCAATCCAAAAACAAAAAAGCCCCACATGATTGCGAGGCTTTTTGATTTGCAACATGATTTGCACTTAAGGAATCATGATGATGGCGCCAGATACTTTTCTAGCCTCTGCCGCCCGATGAGCATCAGCAGCTTGCTCAAGTGGAAACTTAGCAGCAATCTGTACCTTCACTGCACCACTCTTGATCGCATCAAACACATCTTTTGCATTTTCCTGTAACAGGGCAGCCGTTGCATTATGGGGAAAGACGGATGGTCTGGTTAAAAACAAGCAACCCTTCTTATTCAAAATCTCTGGATTGATATCGGGAGCAGGGCCAGACGCGGCGCCAAAGAGTGCTACCGTTCCAAAAGGTGCAGCGCAATCTAATGAGCCCAAGAAAGTAGTCTTCGCAACGGAGTCATAAACCACATTAGCTTTGCGACCACCAGTCGCCTTTAACACCTCTTCTACCCAGTTTGGCTTTGAGTAATCTACAACTGCATCGCAGCCAGCAGCCTTAGCTGCAGCAAACTTCGCTTCAGAACCAACGGTTCCCACTACAAATGCGCCTAAGGCCTTAGCCCAACCCGCCAAGATCTGACCTACTCCACCAGCAGCAGCATGTACTAACACCACATCGCCCGCTTTCACTTTATAAGTCTTCTTCACCAAATACTGCGCCGTCATCGCCTTGAAAAATACCGCGGCAGCAACTTCATCTGAAACACCTTCAGGAATATGTACCAATTTTTCAGCAGAGACATTGCGTCGACTCGTATAAGCGCCAATACCAGCGTTGATATACATTACGCGGTCGCCGACCTTAAAGCCGTTTACACCCTGACCTACTTCCTCTACTACGCCTGCAGCCTCATGGCCTAAACCAGTTGGCAGCTCTAAGGGGTACATACCCGAGCGCTGATAAATATCAATAAAATTAAAGCCGACAGCGGTCTGACGAATTTGTACTTCGCCTGCTGCTGGGGCCGGAAGTTCCTTATCAATCAATTCAATAACTTCTGCACCACCATGCTTTGCAAGACTAACCATTCGAGCTGTTGCCACAAATCACCTCATTATTATTTTGTTAAGAAAAACATCATAGCGCAAGACTCTCGTCTTACTGTGCCAAATCAAATACCAAGATCTCAGCATGATGTCCATTGCTAAGTTCAATTTTAGGCTCTTGGGCAAGATAAGCTGCATCACCACCCTGCAACACTTTGCCATTGACTGTCAGCTCACCCTTTACTAGATGAACATAGGCCTTGCGAGCAGGGTCTACAGCCAAGGTTGCTGACTCCGCTCCATCAAATAAGCCAGCATATAACTTAGCATCGGCATGTATCACGACTGAGTCTTGCTGCCCGTCAGCTGAGGCAATTAAACGTAATTTGCCCCGCTTCTGCGCTTCAGGAACCGTTTTTTGCTCGTAGCCCGGAGCAATACCTTTCACGTTCGGCTCAATCCAAATTTGCAAGAGATGGGTTTGCTTACCTTCAGCATGGTTGAACTCACTATGAACTACACCAGTACCGGCACTCATTCTTTGGACATCACCAGGCGGAATAGCTTTGATATTTCCCATGCTGTCTTTATGGGCCAATTCTCCTTCAACGACGTAGCTGATGATTTCCATATCGCGATGGCCATGATCACCAAAACCTCGACCAGCCTCAATCCAGTCTTCATTAATCACCCTTAAATTACCCCAGCCCATAAATTGAGGATCGTAGTAATTAGCAAAGGAGAAAGAATGGAAGCTTTTTAACCAGCCGTGGTCCGCATAACCCCGTTCAGCTGATTTACGAATGTTGATCATTTGAATAACCCTTAAAACCCTATTTCTGTAAAAGACTATCCTACACCAAGGCCCCCAAAATCTGGATGTACCCGCCCCCTTCCTAGTTTAGGAGGCATTTGCAAGCTAACGGCATCATCTGATTGTCATAATTGAATGGGAAACTTGAAACTGATTCGTTACCTCAATCGACCGGGAGTGATGAGATGCTCTACCAAATTATTCCTCTTGAAATTGGCTCTATTGTTGAGCGCGAGATTTATCGCAAAGCCAATATGGAAATCAAATGTGGTCTGGTCTGGAAGCTAGGCTCAGTTTTAACACCCCATAAACCCACCTTCCTCAAAACCTACAACCCAGCCCTAGGAATTTGCCTTGAGGACATCAAGGGTGCGGAGATCAGTGATACCTACAATGGAGAAAAAGTCATCTATTTCTCAGAAACCGTTCCCGATGACCTGCAAGAAGAATTAACGGATATTTTTTATGGCATTTCTCAAAAATACTCAGGCCCCCACCAAGCTGTTTTTGAGGACTTGGATTGGACTCTTGAAAAAGTAGAATCCTTCATCTTTGGTCAACTCGAAGTTAAAGAGTTAAAAGAAGAAGAGTTGGCTTCCTATAAATAAGCAGTAGTAATTGGTTTTCTAAAACCAGTAGTCGTGCTATTGTCTTTTTAGTGCACTCCCTTAAGCCTATCTCGATACCCATATGACTCGCTACTTTGTTTGGAACGCCTCGGTTTTTCTGAGTATTGTATTTGCCTATTTACTTTTTAGTGGTCGCCAGACCCCCATTATTTGGGATGGCTTCATTCTCTTTTTTATCCTCAGCACGATTGGCGCCCTTGATCAGATTCAAAAAAAGCATGCCATTCTTCGTAACTACCCTGTTATTGGGCACTTACGTTTCTGGCTCGAATTTATTCGTCCAGAAATTCGGCAATATTTTCTCGAATCCGATAATGAAAAACTCCCTTTCTCTCGGAATCAACGTGCTTTGGTTTATCAACGCTCTAAAAATTTATCCGATCAAAGACCATTCGGCACGATCGACGATGTCTACAAGCCTGGCTATGAATGGCTGAACTACTCCAATGCACCCATTACAGATGAACTTCCCGATGACATCCGAGTAGAGGTTGGGCAAGGCAGTTGTGCAAAGCCTTACTCGATCTCGCTATTTAATATCTCGGCGATGAGTTTTGGCTCCCTCTCAGCCAATGCAGTTCTAGCGCTAAACAAAGGGGCCAAGCTGGGCGGCTTCGCTCAAGATACTGGCGAGGGTTCTGTCTCGCCTTATCACAGGGTCTATGACGGTGATCTCATCTGGGAAATTGGCTCGGGCTACTTTGGCTGTCGCAAGCAAGATGGACGCTTCGATATTGAAAAGTTCACTCAGGTTGCAATTGACCCACAAATCAAGATGATTGAGATCAAGCTGTCTCAAGGCGCCAAACCTGGGCACGGCGGCATTTTGCCAGCAGCCAAGGTAACACCAGAGATTGCTCTTACTCGTGATGTGCCGATGGGGGTTGACTGTGTTTCACCAAGCAGACACACGGCTTTCGATACGCCAGTTGAGATGTTAGAGTTTTTCTCTTTACTGCGCGAGAAATCCGGTGGCAAACCAGTCGGCTTCAAACTCTGTATTGGTAAGCCTGAAGATTGGTTCGCTATTCTGAAAGCAATGATCGATACCCAGTTAACCCCAGACTTTATCGTTGTAGACGGTAGTGAAGGAGGCACCGGTGCGGCACCGGTCGAATTTATCGATCATATCGGTATGCCAATGCGCGATAGCTTGCGCCTCATTCATGAAACTCTTATCGGCGCTAATTTACGCTCTCGTATCAAGTTGGGCGCTGCAGGAAAAATTATTTCTGCTTTTGATATTGTGCGAGCCTGCGCTATTGGNGCAGACTGGTGTAACTCTGCACGCGGATTTATGTTTGCGATTGGCTGTATTCAATCTCGCACCTGCAATACGGATATGTGCCCTACCGGTGTAGCGACCCAAAACACCCTGAGACAAAAGGCTTTAGATCCCGTTGATAAAGGAACCCGTGTTTATCAATTTCATAAAAACACGATGCATGCCTTGAAGGAAATCCTGGCTGCAGCTTCAATTCGTCACCCTTCTGAGTTAAAGCCCAATCACATCATGCGGCGCGATGAAAATGGGGTTACTCAGCCCTTCTCAAAACACCTACTTCATATTGAAGCAGGGTCTTTATTGCAGAGTGAGCCAAGTCTTGCTTTTACAGGTGAATATGCCTATCTAAAAGCCGCATGGAATACAGCAAACCCCAAGAATTGGTAACGATCTAGGGCTTATAAAAGCTCAGTGTCACTTCACCCAAATAAATACCAAATTTACTCATTTGGGCTTTGTTGATCATGACCTTGGGGGTCACTAAATACATCCAGTCATTGAATTGAACGTTGTAGATGTCTTTGTCAACTGGTAAAGCCAAGGTGTAAGTCCAATTGAGGGCATTACCTGCAGATTCACCGATGGCTTCACCGACCACATCATCC
>TBL_comb48_EPIDRAFT_1000843_pt1 | contig 23567 bp, 19 predicted proteins | sample TroBogEpilimnion_37_FD_10681 | JGI IMG/M metagenome (IMG submission 10681) | reverse complement strand
TCGCTCCAATTCTGATGTTTTAGGGAGTGCTTCACAGCAAATTAGCGCAACCGCTCAATCCATCAGTCAAAGTACAACCGAACAGGCTTCAGGCGTTGAGCAAATTACCTCTTCTATTGAAGAGTTGAGTGTATCAGTTAAACAAAATGCAGATAATGCCAAAGTGACTAATAGCATAGCGACCATGGCAGCAAAAGAAGCAACTGCCGGCGGTCTTGCTGTAAAACGTACTGTAGAGGCTATGAAAGATATTGCTGAAAAAATCAGCCTAATTGAAGATATTGCCTATAAAACTAATTTACTATCCCTTAATGCCGCCATTGAAGCCGCCTTGGCCGGTGAGCACGGAAAAGGTTTTACCGTAGTAGCCGCTGAGGTGAGAAAACTGGCCGAAAATACCCGAATAACTGCGCAAGAAATTAATAGTCTGGCTAAAAATAGCGTCAAGATTGCTGAGGAAGCGGGCAGTGTACTAGAAAAAATGGTACCTAAAATACAGAAAACAGCCGATTTGGTGGACGAAATTAGCGCAGCATCCAGTGAGCAGGCGCAAGGTATCAGTCAAATTAGCGATGCTGTCAGTCAGCTAGATAAGGCGGCGCAACAAAATGCTTCAGGATCCGAGCAGCTTGCCGCCACCGCAGAAGAACTAAACGGTCAAGCCATGCAATTACAACAAGTGATGGCATTTTTTAAAGTCGATGCAGACCTGCGTCGCATAGTTAACAATCAACCACCGGCTGCATTTAGTACTCCAACATCTGACAGAATAAGCAATATAAAAGTTGAGCCTCATTTCACTTTAACGGAGGTTACTTCATCAACGTCTATACCTGCGCCAATTAGAAAAGAAAACAAACCAGAGTTTAATGAGAATGACTTTGAACGATTTTGATAGGTGCAATAAATTATGAATCCATTGATACATAAAAAAGACAACAAAATCGAGTTAACGACTCAAGATCAACTACGCCAGTATCTGACTTTTCAGATGGATAATGAACATTTGGCCGTCAGTATTTTAGATGTTAAAGAAATCATCGAAATTAATACTATTACTCACGTACCGATGACGCCCACCTATATACGTGGTGTTATTAATCTGCGAGGCAATGTTGTGCCGATTATTGATTTATCAGCACGTCTAGGGCGAAAAGATAGCGAAATAAGCAAGCGTAGCTGTATTGTATTGGTGCAAGTTGATTATAAAGATGAGATTCATTTACTGGGTATGCTGGTCGATGCCGTCGAAGAAATCTTGGAAATCCCTGAATCCAACATTATGCCGCCACCTGATTTTGGCGGGGATATTAGGACTGATTTTATTCAGGCGATGGGACGAGTAGGAGATGAATTTATTATTTTGCTGAATATTAATAACGTACTCTCGATAAAGGAATTATCTCAGCTTAAACAAATGGCTGATTATGAAGGTAGTGACCATGCAAACAGAGAAACTGGCGACATTGCAGCCAAGTAATAATCTACAAGAGCTTAACTTTTTGTAGCTCTAAAAAACAAGTAGACGACTATATCGCTATGTCTGTAGCCCACAACTGTATATTTGCTTCATTCAACTGGCAATAGTCGCCCAAAGATAAGTATGCGTAGCGTCAGCTACTTTAATTTATAGCGGAATAAACAATGAAGATGACTATTATTAGAAAGATGGTTTTGCTAGTCGCCATCGCAGTTTTGGGTTTAGTGATGTTAGCTAGTCTAGGACAAAAAAAAATGAGCGAGGTCTATGACAAAGCCAATTATGGCAATGTCAACGTGGTTCCTAGCGTTCTTGTGCTGGATGAAGCGTCTGTATCATTCGGTCGTTTGCGTGTCCGTATCTATCGTCATGTACTGAATACTGACACCTCTAAAATGGCAGAAATAGAAAGCAAAATCAAGGATGCGCAAAATACATTTAGCGCTGCCCTAAAAAAATATGAAATAGATGGCTGTCTTGGCGGGAGCTGTATTGCTGATGATAAGGACAGACAATTATTGGCTGAAGATTTCGCAGCCTATAAAGACTATCTGCCAGGCGTGCAAAAAATACTTGAATTTTCCCGCCAGAATAAAAACGAAGAGGCCCGTGAGGTACTCACTCAATATGTTGATCAGGCCGAAAGGCTAAATACGGCGCTACAGGCGCACATGGATTATAACAGTGCTTTAGCAAAAAATGGAGCGGATGCTGCGGCGGCAACCAAGATCGCTGCAACCTTAATATTAAACATCATAGCGATTGTTATCCTATTATTTACTATAGTGCTGGGCTGGCTCATTATCGGGGACATTATTCGTCCTTTGAATGAATTGAAACATGTTGTTGAAGCTTTGGCTGAAGGTGATTTCAATGCCGCGATAACCATAGATAGGGAAGATGAAATCGGCATAGTAGCCAATTCATTGAAAAAGATGCAGCGACAATTAGTTAATGTCGTACAACAAGTTCGCATCAATTCCGACGCCTTAAGCAGCGCCTCACAAGAAATAAGTGCAACCGCCCAAGCCATCAGTCAAAGCGCCACCGAGCAAGCATCAGGCGTTGAACAAACCACCGCCTCCATTGATGAATTGAGTTGCTCTGTCAAACAAAACGCCGATAACGCCAAAGTAACCAACCACATGGCGACAACGGCAGCAAAAGAAGCGGCCAATGGCGGTATAGCCGTAAAACGCACAGTAGAGGCCATGAAAGAAATTGCCGATAAGATTAGTTTGATTGAAGATATTGCTTATAAAACCAATCTGTTATCACTTAACGCTGCGATTGAAGCAGCACGCGCGGGTGAGCACGGCAAAGGCTTTACTGTCGTGGCCGCTGAAGTGAGAAAGTTAGCAGAAAGCAGTCGAGTCACTGCACAAGAAATTAATAGCTTGGCCAAAAGCAGCGTTAAAATTGCTGAAGAGGCCGGTAGCATGCTGGAAAAAATGGTGCCTAATATTCAACAAACAGCCGATTTAGTCGAAGAAATTACAGCCGCTTCCAAAGAACAGGCGCAAGGTATCGGACAAATCAGTGATGCTGTCAATCAATTGGATAAAGCGGCGCAACAAAACGCCTCAGGTTCGGAACAACTTGCCGCTACAGCCGAAGAGTTGAGTGGGCAGGCTCTACAATTACAGCAGATGATGTCTTTTTTCAAAATAGATAATCATTAAATTTAAAGGCTGATGTTATTAGGCAAAAATCTCGTTCAAGTCCAGCTTAATCTAAGCATGAGTGGGTTACCGCTCAACTATCAAAAATTACGCAAGGAATAAGCATGGTAAACAATAGCTTTTATACATTGAACTTAAGATCAAAATTAATGCTGATAGCGGCAATCCCAATGCTCGCCTTGTTATATTTTTCTGGGATGGGAATTGTTGAGCGACTATCACTTTCAGAAGAAATGCTTAAGCTAGAATCTCTGGTTAATGTTTCTGTTAAGATTGGTAATCTTATTCATGAAATGCAGAAGGAGCGTGGCATGAGCGCTTCTTTTATCGCCAGTAAAGGTGTCAAATTTGCGATTGAATTACCTGCGCAACGCGCACAAACCGATAAAGTTATTAAACTATATCAAACAACTATAGAAAGCTTTGATGTAAATAGCTACAGTAAAAAGTTAAAAACGCTGCTGGATGTTGCAAAAGACAATCTTAAAGAACTACCTACTAAACGTGAGACCATCAGTACTTTTGGTATGGAAGGACTACAAGCCAGCAGCTATTACACTAAAACCATAGCTTCCTTTCTGGATATTCCAGCTCAGACGTCTTCACTCAGTAGTCATAGCGCAATTTCCCGTCTGGCGTCTTCTTATTCAAGCTTGCTCAATGCGAAAGAGCGTGCGGGTATGGAGAGAGCCTTGTTGGCAACGGTATTTGTCGCAGATCAATTTACACCTGACACCCGAATTCGATTTTTGAAAAATCTTTCCGCTCAGGATGTCTATATTGAGCTATTTTTTGTTTATGCATTAGAGCCACAAAAAGAATTTTACAATGCTAAAGTATCAGGGACGGCTGTTGATGAAGTGGCACGCATAAAAAAAGTAGCTATCGATAAAGGCGATGAGCCAGGACTTGGCATTGACCCGCTTTATTGGTTTAAAACAGCAACCGAAAAAATGGATCTTATTAAGGTCGTTGAAGATAAGCTGTCCAATGATCTACTGGATGCGATGACTCAACTTAAAAATAAAAGCCATCAAGTGGAAATATTTTTCTTCGTATTAGCCATCCTTTCTATCTTGACCACAATCGTATTAACCCATTTTATTGGTAAAGGTATTTTACGTCAGTTGGGTGCAGAACCGGATGACGTTGTTAATCTAGTCAGAAACATTGCAGCTGGTCATCTGGATAATGATATAAGCCTTAAACAAGGTGACAGCGATAGCTTGATGGCATCCATGAACAGCATGCAGCAACAACTTAGCTGTGTTGTTCAGCATGTACGTGCCAATACCGATGCCTTAAGTAGTGCCTCACAGGAAATTAGCGCGACGGCACAATCCATCAGTCAAAGCGCCAGCGAACAAGCTTCAGGGGTAGAAGAGACTACCGCCGCTATTGAAGAATTGAGCGCATCGGTTACACAAAATGCGAGTAATGCCAAAATAACCAATGGCATAGCAACAACGGCCGCCAAAGAAGCGGCCGATGGTGGAATTGCCGTAAAACGCACGGTAGCGGCGATGAGAGAAATTGCCGATAAGATAGGTTTAATCGAAGATATTGCCTATAAAACCAACTTGCTCTCACTCAATGCTGCCATTGAAGCCGCACGCGCGGGTGAGCACGGCAAGGGCTTTACCGTCGTTGCTGCTGAAGTAAGAAAGCTTGCGGAAAGCAGTCGCGTGACTGCAAAAGAAATTAATAGCTTGGCTAAAAATAGCGTTAAAGTCGCTGAAGACGCAGGTAATATGCTGGAAAAAATGGTACCTAATATCCAAAAAACAGCCGATTTAATCGAAGAAATTACAGCGTCATCAGAAGAGCAAGCGTTAGGCATAAGCCAAATTAGTGATGCGATAGGTCAGTTAGATAAAGCGGCGCAACAAAACGCTTCAGGCTCTGAACAACTTGCCGCGACAGCCGAAGAGCTGAGCGGCCAAGCTATGCAGTTACAAGAAGTTATGGCATTTTTTAGATAAGGTCATTCGAAAAGGTATATCTTCTCAATCAAAATCAATAGCTATCTTTATTTGTTTTTTTAGGCTAGCAACTTAAGGCGTGACAGATATTCGGCTTAACCCTTCGCCCTTTGTCTGCGCTTAGAAGCACCCTATCTAAAAATGAACGATTGAGCTAAACCGTCCCGTCTTAAGTTGGTAGCCTTTTTTTATAAGCAGCTGAATGGCTGCTGCGTAACATCAGTTAGATAATAATCTTTGTCACAGGCTCACAGTAATCTGTAGTGCCATTGGCCGTTATAGCGGCGTAGCGAAATTTATAACGCTTCATAACCTCTAAACCACTCACATCCAAAGTGGCGCGTGTACTGCTGCCGATAGCTATCCAAACCAGCCCCGTTTCTGCTGCGTCGTCTATAGCCATTTGCCAAAGATAAGCTACGGCTCCCAATAAGGCTTTAGCCACTAATCTAACGCTACCTGAATGCTCACCATCAAAAGCGGCGAGCTCAGCTTTAGGCGTTTTGACCGGTTGTTTAGAAATATGAAAACCACTGCTTAATATACTGGTTTCATCGCCAGCCGCTATGCGCTCTACATAATGAGCTAAGTTTCTATAAAGGGTGTCGGCTCGCTCTGCGGCATCATGCATCGCTGACACAGCGGTAGGGCCACCTTCCTTAGCGGCCAGTATCGCAGCTTCTAAAGCATCGACTGCCGCTTTTGCCTCGGCAAAGGTAATGTCAGGGGTGGTAAAAAGCGGATTGCCATATAGCTGATCATTAACATGACGAAAGAAAGTCACTTTCTCTGACATAGAAAAACGAGCAAAGTCGATGACGGGTTTGGATATTTTCATAGCATTACCTGTAGGCTGTTGTTGTGATGGTCTAAGTGAATAAAGCGCTGTTTAGCTATCGTTTTACTGTTAGTGATCTTGTTTTTTTCTGCTATACGTTGATTCAAGCATGTTTAAGGTCGATTCAGTATGGATCTCATAGCTTCAAACATGTTTAGGGTCGATTCAATGTGTATCTCATAGCTTCAAACATGTTTAGGGTCGATTCAATGTGTATCTCATAGCTTCAAACATGTTTAGGGTCGATTCAGTGTGTATCTCATAGCTTCAAGCTTGTTGAGAGTCGATTCAATGTGTATCTCATAGCTTCAAGCTTGTTGAGAGTCGATTCAGTGTTCTTTTCATCGATTTTGATGTTCTATTGACGACTAAGTTGTAAAGCTGAAGCGTTAGCAGTAAAAGCAGTCTTAGTACACAATCAAATCGTGGCAACTTGTATTAAAGAAGGGTGAATATACCTAGCTATAAAACTAAGTTTTTCGAAGTATTACACAAAATAAAACAGTAAACAAACTATTTTTACAGCGCGGTTAATAACGTAGGTTATTTTTGGTAAATATAAGATATAAGCATGTAAGTTATTTATTACAAAGGAATTGTAGTCTTGTTTTATTGTGTGGATGAAATGCTTAGTAAGTGATTAGGTTGACTATAGTTATATAAGTAATGAAAATTAATGACTTAATTTAATCGTTAATAATTTTTTTGTCAGAATGCCACGATTAGGATTGCATTAGTCTATTGTGTCCAGATTCAAAACAAGGCAATCCGTATCACTCAGAATTTAAACGATCAATAATAACAATATTTGTTATTATTGATCCTCAATAGCCAAAACTAAGGAGTTAAAGCCATGAATATATCCCTCAACCCTCAACTGAAGAACTTGTAAAAGGCAAAGTACAAAGTGGCCTTTATAATTCAATAAGCGAAGTGATGCGCGAAGCTTTACGTCTCTTGGAAGAGCGCGATCAGTTGCGTGATTTACGACTTGAAGAATTAAGAAGCGAAATTCAAAAAGGCATAAATAGTGGTAAAGCTACGCCCTTAAACATCGAAGACATTAAAGCGAGCGGTCGCAAGCGCCTTGCTGCACAACAAATAACTGGCTGTGTTAATGCCACAACTATTAAAGCGGCCAGAAGCCGAAAACGACCTTGAAGAAATCTGGTGGTTTATTATAGTGCCAAAAATATGTGAGTTAGGTAAAGTTGCAAACTACGCTATTTAGATCAACCATTATTACCCTCTAAAGTTATCTTAAGGAAAAAATCACCCATGCCAACACTTACCTGGGTCGGGAAAGACAAGGTTGTAAACCATCATCATGACGTACCTTTTAAAGTTTTGCAGCAGCAAAGACGTTTTGACGCGCCAGAAGGTTCGCCCACCAATAGCACGGATAACCGGATTATTCATGGCGATAATCTGGAGGCGTTAAAAAGTCTGTTGCCTGAGTTTGAAGGTAAGGTTAATTGTATTTACATCGATCCGCCTTACAACACCGGTAATGAAGGCTGGGCTTATAACGATGCGGTAAACGATCCTAAAATCAGGAAATGGCTGGGTCAGGTGGTCGGTAAAGAGGGCGAGGATTTATCGCGGCATGACAAATGGTTGTGCATGATGTATCCACGGTTGAAGTTGCTGCATCGCTTGTTGGCTAAGGATGGGGTTATCTTTATATCGATTGATGATAATGAACAGGCAAATTTAAAGCTAATTTGTGATGAGATTTTTGGTAGTGCGAATTTCATCAATAATATAATTTGGCAAAAAAAATATTCACCTCAAAATGATGCAAGACACTTATCAGATAATCATGATTTTGTAGTTTGTTACGCAAAAAATAAAACTATTTGGACACCCAATTTATTACCAAGAACAGAAAAACAAGATAAGGCTTATAAAAATCCAGATAAAGATTCTCGTGGCATTTGGAAAGCGAGTGATTTATCTGTGAAAACTTATAACAAATCTACAGATTATTCGATAATAACTCCCAATGGACGTGTTATTAATCCTCCAGAAAGTAGATGTTGGTCTGTAAATCAAGAACGATTTACAGAGTTATTAGTCGATAATCGCATTTGGTTTGGCAAGGATGGTAATAATGTCCCTGCTATAAAACGGTTTTTAACTGATGTCAAAGATGGAATAACAGCTTTGACGGTTTGGACTTATGAAGAAGTGGGACATAATCAAATCGGTAAACAAGAATTAAAAAATATATTTTCAGAAATTGTTCATACTTTTGATACTCCAAAACCAACGACTCTAATAGAAAGAATCTTACTTCTTGCTACTGCCCCTAATTCTATTATCCTCGACTCTTTCGCAGGCTCAGGTACAACCGCTCACGCCACCTTAAAACTCAACGCCCAAGACGGCGGCAATCGCCGTTTTATCCTGATTGAAATGGAAGACTACGCCGACACCATTACCGCAGAACGTGTACGCCGCGTGATGTCAGGTTATGGTGAAGGCAACAAACAAGTCCCTGGACTCGGTGGCAGTTTTGCTTATTACACCGTCGGCGAACCAATTTTTAACCCGGACGATACGCTTAACGAAGCCGTTGGTATTGACGTCATACGCAACTATGTCGCTTACAGTGAAGGGATTCCGGGTGAAGACCAAACAGCGCAAGATAATGCCTACACGCCCTACCTGATGGGACTCAATAGCGACACGGCTTGGATATTCTATTACGAACCCAAGCAAGTGACTTGTCTTGATCTGGATTTTCTTGGCTTATTAAAGTTTGGTGCAGCCAAACCGGGAACCGCCATTATCTATGCCGACAAGTGTTTGTTGACTAAAGTGTTTATGACTAAATACGGCATTATTTTCAAGAAAATCCCGCGCGATATAACCCGCTTTTAATTTCGGAGCACACACCATGCAAACCACCATTACCATTGATGACAGCCTGCTTGAACAAGCCGCTAAATTAGCCAATATTGACAATCAAAGCCAAGTGATAGAGTTGGCATTGAGTGAATTTATTCATCACCATCGAGTATCTCATAAAAAATCGAAACTACTGGAACTTTATGGCGCTGGAGGCATTTGTGAAGATTACGATTATAAAACCTTACGTAATGAAGAGGATAAATAATGTATCTGGTTGATACCTCGGTTTGGATTGATTTTTTTCGCGGAAAACAAACTTCTGCTGTTGAACAATTGCGTTATATCTTGCAATCGGAACAGAAAGTAGGGATCAATTCGCTTATTTACCAAGAAATTTTGCAGGGTTCTGAATCTGAACAACGCTTTAATCAATTTCGCGATTATTTTAAGGAGTTGATTTTTTATCAGCCAAAAGATGTAACCGAAAGTTATGCGCAAGCCGCCCATCTTTATTTTTCCTGCCGACGCAAGGGCATTACGATTCGCAGCACCATAGATTGCTTAATCGCACAAACCGCTATCGATAACGATCTGATTTTATTGCATAGCGACAAAGATTTTGAGCGTATTGCTACGGTTGCCACCACGTTAAAATTATATCTGGCCTAAAGCGCCGTGGAGTACAAACCTGGGTTTGTACTTTGTTTGTCATTAACCTGAAAAAGTTGTCTCAACATGGAATTAAAAGATTATCAACAGCGCGTCATCGATAATTTGGATGATTATTTAGCTCAACTGGTCGTTAATGCCAGTCCAGGCAGTGCTTTTAAAGCGTATTGGGATGCAAAAGGCGTGACCGGTATGGAGGTTTATAAAAATAATGTACCGGGTATTCCGCATGTCTGCGCCAAAGTACCGACTGCGGGCGGTAAAACCTTTATTGCGGTTAATGCCATTAAGGCCATTTTTGATGCATTGGCGGTTCATAACCCGGATCGTAGTAAATTGGTGGTTTGGTTGGTGCCGTCCCTGTCCATTCTGGAACAAACAGTCCGACATTTGGATAATGCAGATCATCCTTATCGGCGACGGCTCAATCAGCTTTTCAGCAATCGCGTGGCTGTTTTTGAAAAGCGCGACCTGCTGATGGGCACAGGCTTTTCGGCGGATACGGTGAGTGAGCAATTGTCTATTATTGTCATGAGCTTTGGGAGTTTAAAAGCCAAGAACAAGGAAGACCGTAAAATCTTTCAGGACAATGCTTATCTGGCCTCCTTTGCCGCTAATGAGGTCGATGAAAATGAGCTATTACCTGGTTATGATGCTACGGCCTTAATCAATGTGATTCGCGGCTTGGAGCCGATTGTCATTGTCGATGAAAGTCATAATGCCGAAACCGAACTTTCGGTGGAAATGCTGGTTAATCTCAATCCACATTTTATTTTTGACCTGACGGCAACGCCCAGAAATAACAGCAACATCATTAGCTATGTTGATGCGATGGCGCTTAAAAAACAGCACATGGTTAAACTGCCGGTGATTGTTTCAAATCAACCCAGCCGTAATGAAGCCATTGAAAGCGCCATTATTTTGCGGAAACGTCTGGAAGACATCGCCATTAAAGAAGAAGCAGCCGGCGGAAAATACATTCGGCCTATCGTGTTATTTCAAGCACAACCCAAAACGGGTGAAGACAAAACCACCTTTGAGAAAACCAAAGAGCAGTTGATTAACGCGAGTATTCCGGAAGCGGAGATAAAAATTAAAACAGCGGATATCAATGAACTAAAGGCGCTAGATTTAATGAGCCGTGAGTGTCCGGTACGTTACATTATTACGGTTAATGCCCTTAAAGAAGGTTGGGATTGTCCCTTTGCTTATATTCTGGCATCCCTGGCAGATAAATCGTCGGCGGTCGATGTTGAACAAATTCTTGGCCGCATACTGCGTATGCCGCATGTTCAGCAGCACGGCCATGAATTGTTAAATACCAGTTATGTGTTTACCGCCTCCGCTTTGTTTAGCGCAACCTTACAAAATATTGTTAAGGGCCTTAATCGGGCTGGATTTTCTGATAAAGATTATCGTGTCGCCACACAAACTGTCATTGAAAGTACTCAGACACCTGAGACAGATGATCTTTTCATCACCCATACTTATGACCATAGCTCAATAGACCTGTCAAATAGCTCTATTGATAATCAAGCGGCTTATGAGATAGCCGATCTTGTGCTTAACCCTAATGTCATTAATGCCGTAGTCAATAATGACAGTGACACCCGTGAAGACAATCGAACGCCCAGTGAAATAGCCGTAGATGCCTTGACACAGCAAGCCGGTATTGCCAGCCAAGCTTACGAAGAACAAGCCCGAGAGGCGTTGAATGTTGATATTCCCATCGAGCTGGAAGACAAAATGAACAAGCATAAGCTTAAAGGTAATTTTAGAGACGATGCTTTGGCCTTGAAAATCCCCCAGTTTTTTATTCATATCGAGTCGCAAGGCTGGATTGAAGACGAGACCACCCAGCTGTTTGAGAAGGATTTATTGTTAAAGAATTTTAATCTCGGCAAGGCTGATGCCACGATTAGCTTTGAAGATGTTGAAACAGAGTTATACCGGCTTGACCTGGAATATGTGGATGAAGGGGAGTACAAAGTGTCGTCCTTTAAAGCCAAGCCTGAGGAACGAAAAAAATACAACCTGATCATTTTAAAAGGAGACAGGGATAGCCAATTGATGAATTTGAATGCCCGGTTAACCATGCTGATTGGCAATATGACTCCTATTTCTGAACCAGAAATAAAAAATTACATCAGTCGAATGACTGATTCTTTTAGTGACAGCCAGATACATGATGCACTGGAACGAGATATTTATTATGTCAGAAAAATAAAACAAAAAATTAACACGCTATCCGCTATCCATGCTCATAAGACGTTTATTGATGATTTGGATGTTGATACTATCCTAATGCAGCCTAGTTTCACGCTGCCGGAAATCATTACACCCTCTGCGAATGCGCAGGATATCCCCAAAAGCCTTTATAGTACTGAAGCATCAATGGGGCTTTTTGAAGCCAGAGTTATTAACGAATTTGCTAATCTTGAAACTATTCAGTGGTGGCACAGAAATCTTTCCAGAGGCAAGGGTTTTAGGATTAATGGTTTTATCAATCACTATCCTGATTTTATAGTTAAAACGAACAGTGGCAAAACGATCATCATAGAAACCAAAGGCGATGACAGGGATAACTCTGATTCAGAGTTAAAACTTAAGTTGGGCAAGCTTTGGGAGTCGAAAGCCGGTGCTAAATTTAAGTATATGATGGTATTTGATAATAACCCGATTGATGGCGCTGAACGATTGGCGGATGCTATTAGTAAGCTGGTTAAGATGTAATGTTGTTTTTGCCTACCATGTCGGTCTAGGTTTGCAACCCCGACTGAAACCTTTGGATGTTTCAATTGCGTATGGGTCGGATCCTTTAATTTTACACATCAACCCACGGTTATCGTTTCTTCTCATAATGGCATTTATGTTACATTTACACTAAAATAAACACTCTATTCAATTCAATACATTAGGCTATTTTTATGCCCACTATTAGTATGTTTTATGGCATTATTGTTTCGATGTTTTTTGAAATTCAAGAAAAACATCATCTGCCGCACATTCACATTCGTTATCAGGGTTATAAGGCGTCGATTGCTATAGAAGATACTAGACTCCTTGCGGGGGAGTTACCTCCCAGACAATTACGTATGGTGCAGGTATGGGTTGATTTGCATCGTGAAGAATTGTTAGCAGATTGGGAACTTGCTACAGAAGGTGTCGAACCTTTTCGCATTGATCCACTTAAGTGAACGAGCTTAATATGTTACTAGATATCATCCATGTTAGCGTCCAGTCTGATTTTGTTCTGTTTCTTGATTTTGAAAATGGGGAGCGACGCGCCTTTAATATGAAGGCTTATTTAGATCAAAAACCTTGGTCTAGGCTCAAGTCTGGGAATGTGTTTCAAGGTGCTTTTGTAGAAAATGGCACTGTAGCATGGCCGGGCAATATTGATATAGATCCTGAAACGCTCTATGAAAGATCGGTGTTAATTGGAACAACCCGTAACCTCAATCCGTAAGATGGGTAGAGGCAATAGCCGAAACCCATCAAAACCAAGCCTATATATGTATAATGCCAAAACGAAGTGCATTATTCCTTTCAATAAAATGGCTGCCAACTTTAGACGGGACAGCGTGATGAGTGTTATAGGATGAGCTGAACGATAGTGAAGCGCATCACCAACGATAGAGCGACACGGGACAAAGCGATTACGTAGGTCGAGTTACACCAATGCCGGTCGGGGTTTGCAACCCCCGACCGAAACGTTTAGATGCATCCAAACGGCGCTATATAACCAAAAGCAGGCATGTTTCTTTTGTGATCTTTCAAAGATAATGGCAATATCAAACGTTTGAGACGGGGTTATAAACTCCGTCTCGCGAGAATCCCGCGCGATTAATTAACCACTGCCCAGCGTCAATAGGTTGCTTTTGCATGGCTAAGCGCATTAAATTATCCATTGCTACACTTTGTATAACTTCTCCACGTTCGTATTTAGAAAAAGCATTAGATTCCCCGCCAAATGTTTTTGCAGCCTGCTGTTGGGTCAAGTTTAGTTGTTTACGTAAAGCAGCAATTTCAGCGCCACTTAAAAGGCCATCAACTTTTCGCCAAGCATCGCGAGCTCGGCAATCGTTACGCTTGATTTGATCTTGTAGAATCGATTCTGCACCACATTGAGAGCATACAGAATACTCAACATCAACGTTCAATGTTTGCCCTTTATATTCAAATTGTTCTGGTTCCGTAAACGATTGCAAAGTGTTGGTGCCGCAGCAATCAGGACATAATAAATTATTCATATTTTTAGCAAGTAGCCTCGATGAAGATGAATTTAATGGAGTAGTTAATCGACAAAGCATTAAACGGCTATAAATGCAGTTGGCAGAATCTTTTGCCACTCAAACGAGGGTCCTGGATCTGTTTTGCGTCCTGGAGCAATGTCACTATGTCCGGTTATGCGTTGTCTTGATAGCTTAGGGTAGGTGGCTAATAAGCTATCAATAATGGTCGTCAGTCTTGAATATTGCGTGCTAGTATAAGCGCAAGTTTCAGTGCCTTCCAGCTCTATGCCGATAGAAAAATCGTTGCAGCGTTCTCGACTGTTATAGCTAGATTGTCCTGCATGCCAAGCTCGTTTGTTAAACGCTACATATTGTACGCAGACACCGTCACGTTTAATTAATAAATGCGCAGAGACTTTGAGCTGATGTATTTCCTTAAAATACGGATGATCATCAGGATTAAGGGTATTGCAAAATAACTGATCTATATAAGGCGTATCAAACTCACCGGGTGGTAGACTAATACAATGTATGACCACTAATGAAATGTCGCTAGCCTCTAAGCGCTCATCATAGTTAGGTGAGGGTATTTTGATGGCATCAGTTAGCCAATGTTCAAGGATAGACATAAATTTTAATCACCGAAAAAACGCAAATGAACTCATATTGCGATAAAATACAACTTTTATTAGTAGGCTCTTAATAAAAGCCAGTTATTTTGTTGTTTTATCAAGAGCAATCATGAGGCTTTATTTGAAAGCACCGACCAAGAGTATAGCAATATGAGTAGTTTAGTAGTTAAGCGCTTTGTTAAGACCGTTATTATAATAATGCTGGCTGGCTGTGCTAGTCGTCCAGAGAAAATGCTGGTTGAGTCGGCATCGAATAGTCTTCCCCAAGTTCCAACGCCAGCAGTAGCTAGCAGCAACGCTCAGAATATTCAAACATCTCCTAATGCGGCTAAAGTACAAGATTTGCATCATTATGCAGCAAAACAATTAACCGGTACTTATGCTAATTCTATCGCCTTGCAAAATTTTATTTCGCGTATGGTGCATCAACAAGGCTTTTCATTAAGTTATTTAAATGGTTTATTTTCGCAAGCTAATCGACTCGATTTTGTGATGCGTTTGGAAAATCCTGAGCCTCCAACGTCTGGGCCTACCAAACCTAGTCTGGGTAGTTGGACACGTTACAGGGATAAATTTTTAACTGAAGCGCATATCAATAATGGTGTGGAGTTCTGGCGTAATAATGCTGAGACTATTCAGAAAGCTAGTACGACTTATGGGGTTGATCCAGAATATATTGTCGGTATTATTGGTGTTGAAACCTATTTTGGTAAGAATTTTGGTAAAACCAATATTTTGGATGCCTTAACGACGTTATCGTTTGATACTGTTAGGCGATCTAATTATTTTATGTCTGAGCTGGAGAGTTTTTTATTGATGGCGCGTGATGAAGGCTTTGATCCTAGACAGCCCCAAGGTTCTTGGGCAGGAGCAATGGGCTATGGTCAATTTATGCCTAGTAATTTTCGTAGCTTAGCGGTTGATTTTAATAATGATGGACGTCGTGACTTATGGCATGCAAAAGATGCGGTAGGGAGTGTTGCTAATTATTTTGCGCATAGCGGTTGGCAACTACATAATCCCGTGACTAAACGTGCAAATCTAGAAACTGATTCTGGTGCTATTGAGTTAAGCACTTATGAAGGGAGTGAGTTTTGGCATACCTATCCCAATTTTAGTGTGATTAAAAAATATAATAATAGTAATAAATACGCCATGGCTGTGCATCAATTAGCTCAGGGTATTAAACAACGTTATCTACAAGTTAATGCGCTGAAAAATAATTAAATTGAGTGTATTAAAAGACATTGGCAGAAAGTAATCATTAATTTAGTGATGTAGGCTTTATAAATCAGCGCTATTAGAAGCACAATGTCTATGTGATAATAAAGCCATTCGTTAGGTATTTAATATATTTTGACTCAACGGGGCAATATAATGGATGAGAACAAAAAGAAAGCATTAGGTGCAGCGCTTATGCAGATTGAAAAGCAGTTTGGTAAAGGCTCAGTCATGCGCATGGGTGATGTGACGACTTCTCGTGATATTGACGTCGTATCTACCGGTTCTTTAGGGTTAGATATTGCTCTGGGCTGTGGTGGTTTGCCTCGTGGTCGGGTTATTGAAATTTATGGACCCGAATCATCAGGCAAAACGACTTTAACCTTACAAGTGATTGCTGAAATGCAAAAGCTAGGGGGTACAGCGGCTTTTGTCGATGCAGAACATGCTTTGGATCCAGGTTATGCTGAGAAAATTGGTGTTAATGTCGATGAGTTGCTGGTTTCACAACCTGATACTGGCGAACAAGCCTTAGAAATAACGGATATGTTGGTGCGGTCAGGTGCGGTCGATGTGATCGTTATTGATTCGGTCGCGGCCTTAACGCCTAAAGCTGAAATTGAAGGCGATATGGGCGATTCTCATATGGGTTTACAAGCGCGTTTGATGTCACAGGCGTTAAGAAAATTAACCGGTAATATTAAACGCTCTAATACCCTCGTTATTTTTATTAACCAAATCCGCATGAAAATTGGCGTGATGTTCGGTAGTCCTGAAACCACTACCGGCGGTAATGCCCTTAAGTTTTATGCCTCGGTGCGCTTGGATATTCGCCGGATTGGTGCCGTCAAAAAAGGTGATGAAATTATCGGCAATGAAACTCGGGTAAAAGTAGTCAAAAACAAAGTCGCACCTCCTTTTAGACAGGCTGAGTTTGAGATTTTATACGGTGAAGGCATTTCCTTTTTAGGCGAGGTCGTTGATCTGGGTGTGACTTATGGTTTTATTCAAAAAGCCGGTTCTTGGTATAGTTACGGGGATGAAAAAATTGGCCAAGGTAAAGAAAATGTAAAGCTGTTCCTAAAAGAACATCCTGAAAAGGCTAAAGAAATTGAAGCTAAAATAAGGGCTGAAGCATTTAAGAAAGCTGCACCTATCACCGAAGTTCCTGAGGATGATATTTAAGTTCAGGGGCTTTGCTTGTACTTTTCTCTAATGAATGAATATCAAACGTTACAAAGTAGTGACCTAAAGTCCATCAAAGACTATTGTTTGGCTTTGTTGGTGCGTAGAGACCATAGCCAAAAAGAGTTGCTGAATAAATCATTGCTAAAGGGTTGGCGCACTGACGACATCATCGCTGTTATTGATGAGTTGGCAGTGCAAGGTTGGCAAAGTGATACACGTTATGCGGAAAGTTATACCAGACACCGTATTAATAAAGGCTATGGCCCAGTTTGGATTAGTTATGAGCTGCATAAAAATGGCATCGATAACTTTAATGTTGGTGATGTTGCGCAGCAAACAGTAGGTAGTTGGATGGATCTTCTGGAGCAGGTTTATAGTAAAAAATATAAACAAGCGTCAGTGTTAGATCGTAATGAATGGGCAAAACGTAGTCGATTTTTAATGCAACGCGGCTTTCCCTGCACGATGATAAGTACTTTATTTGATCATTTAAATATTAAATTCTAGGGTGCGCTTAAAGCATCTTTTTAAAATCACAGAGACCATGAAAAAAATGACTAGCGCCCAGTTGCGCACCGCCTTTTTGGAGTTCTTTCATCAACGCGGACATTCAATTGAGCCTTCAAGCTCATTGGTTCCGGGAAATGACCCGACTTTATTATTTACTAATGCTGGCATGGTGCAGTTCAAGGACGTATTTTTAGGCCGAGAACAGCGCGATTTCAATAAAGCGGTGACTTCCCAACGCTGTGTTAGAGCGGGTGGCAAGCATAATGATTTAGAAAATGTGGGTTATACTGCAAGACATCATACCTTTTTTGAAATGCTGGGTAATTTCAGCTTTGGTGATTACTTTAAAAAAGACGCCATTCATTATGCGTGGGATTTTTTAACTAAAGAACTCGGCATACCCGCTGAGAAATTATGGGTCACGGTTTTTGATGAAGATCCTGAAGCGGAAGCGATCTGGATTAATGAAGTCGGCGTATCGCCCGATAGGCTATCAAGAATAGGCGCAAAGGATAATTTTTGGTCTATGGGTGATGTGGGGCCTTGTGGTCCTTGTACGGAAATATTCTATGATCATGGTGAGGATATACCGGGTGGCCCTCCGGGTACGCCAGAAGAAGACGGTGATAGATATATCGAAGTCTGGAACTTGGTGTTTATGCAGTATGATCGTGCCGCAGATGGTACGTTAACGCCACTACCCAAACCCTCTGTTGATACCGGCATGGGTTTAGAAAGAATTTCTGCGGTATTGCAAGATGTGCATAACAATTATGAGATTGATTTATTTCAACCTGTATTAAAAGCCGCTGCACAACTGGTGGGAACGACAGATTTAACCTTGAGTTCATTACGAGTCATTGCTGATCATATTCGTTCTTGCTCCTTTTTAATTGCAGATGGCGTGATGCCTTCTAATGAAGGTAGGGGTTACGTGTTGCGACGAATTATTCGCCGCGCTATTCGACATGGCTATCGTCTCGGTATCCACGAGGTTTTCTTTTATAAGCTGGTAGCGCCTTTAGCCTTGGAAATGGGCGAGGCTTTTCCTGAACTTAAAGCGGCACAAGCAAACGTTGAGCGAATCTTAAAGAAAGAAGAAGAGCGTTTTGCAGAAACACTAGGGCAAGGTATGAAAATACTGGAAACCTGTGTCGCTAAAATGCAAGGCTCAGAGATTCCTGGTGAAACAGTCTTCCAGCTTTATGATACCTATGGTTTTCCCGTTGATTTAACTGCTGATTTTGCCCGTGAAAATCAATTGACCGTAGATCATGACGGTTTTGAAACTGCAATGAATGCGCAGCGTGAAAGAGCCCGTTCTGCAAGCAGTTTTGGTGCAGATTATGATCAAGACATCAAACTAGATAGTCAGACTGAATTTACCGGCTACGAGCATTTAGATGATCAAGTGCATATTGTTGCTCTGTATAAACAGGGACAACTCGTCGATAATTTGCAAACGGGCGATGAAGGCTTGGTCGTCTTGGATAAAACCCCCTTTTATGCCGAGTCCGGTGGTCAGATTGGCGATTGCGGACAAATTACAGCGGCAGATGCTGTGTTTGATGTCAAGGATACCCAAAAACAAGCAGGTACTCTGTTTTTACATAAAGGTAAGCTGCTGTCAGGCACATTGAGTACAGGTCAAGCCTGCACTGCCAGCGTTAACAAGGTTGATAGAGTCGCCACCGAGCTCAATCATTCAGCTACGCATTTATTACATGCTGCTTTAAGACAGACCTTAGGTGAGCATGTCAGTCAAAAAGGTTCCTTGGTTAATACCGAGCGTTTACGTTTTGACTTTGCTCATTTTGAGCCAGTGACTCCCGAAGAAATCGAGATATTAGAGCGCTTAGTTAATGAACAAATACGGTTCAATAATTCGGTAAGCTCAGAAATCATGGCTAAAGAGGATGCTGTACAGGCCGGTGCGATGGCCTTGTTTGGCGAAAAATATGGCGCTGAAGTTCGAGTGTTAAAAATAGGTGAGTTTTCAACTGAGCTTTGCGGTGGTACTCATGTTGAAAGGGCAGGTGACATCGGTTGTTTTAAAATCATCAGTGAAACGGGTGTTGCCGCAGGTGTTAGGCGTATAGAAGCCGTGACTGGAGCAGGCTGTATTAATTGGATCGCTAATCGTGATAAAGCCTTGAACAGAGTGGCTGGCTTATTAAAAAGTGCGCCCGAAAAAACGGCTGAAAAAGTTGAACAACTATTAGAAAAAACCCGGGCACTAGAAAAACAATTGGAACGCTTAAACTCAAAATTAGCCAGTTCCGCAGGTGATGAACTGAGCGCTCAGGCGGTCGATGTGGTTGGTATAAAAGTATTGGCTGTTAAGCTTGACGTAGATACTAAATCTCTGCGTGAAATGGCTGAGCAATTAAAAAATAAACTAGGCAGTTGTGCCATTGTTCTGGCTGTCGTTGAGGGTGATAAGGTCAATTTAGTGGCAGGTGTCTCTAAAGATAAAATGGCTCAGATAAAAGCCGGTGATTTAGTTAATTTTGTCGCCACGCAAGTGGGCGGTAAAGGCGGTGGTAAACCAGACTTGGCAATGGCAGGTGGTAATGAACCTAATAATTTAGCTGCTGCATTAGCCGGTGTTTCAGCTTGGGTTCAAGCACAGTTGGCATAGGCGCGATAATCGGTGTTCAATAGTCCTCATTACCGGGCACGAAAAGCACCAATAGTAGGATGGGCAAAGCGTAGCGTGCCCATCAACACAATATTAAAATACGATGGGCACGGCGCTGCCTTTGCCCATCCTACATGCTACGAAATTAAGCCGCCCAACTTAACACAATATTATCAATCACCGTCTGACTCATAATTGAAAAAATACCGCCTTGATCTTTGTAAATCGGGTCATCTAATTGCCCCCATAATTCCCGCTCAATATAACTATCGGTTACTTTACCCTGCACCGTTGGCTCATAGCTTTGTAAGAACAGGCTGTTTTCTTTGTTAGCCGTTACTTTTTGCTTAATTTCTGCTATTTTCGAAACCTCTTCGCACACTTCTCTTATAAAAATAGCCTCTTCGTTACTAATTGGGTATTTCTGCATAATGGTCTCTAAGGCTTTTTCAATAGTAGTTGTAGGTATGCCTTTACCACCCGTGCCGCCACCACTGGACTTTTTAGGCGTTTTATTATCATTCTCTGATTTACCACTATAAGTAACCGCGCCTTTGCTCACTTCAATATGCTTAAGCAGTAATTTTAGTTCGGAGGTTTTGCCTTTTTTAATAAGAACACACGCCATGACCTCTGCAAAAATAATAAATTCATGTAAATGCGCTTCAAGCTCAAAGAATTTGGCGATAAAGTAATAGAGTTTGATATAACGATTCAACAAAGCAATGTAAACCTTACGGTCATCTGCTTCACTATAAAAGCACGAAAACTGCACTTTATAATCCTGATTAATATTACTCAGCAAAGCATCAGGTTCTGATACTTTATTTTTTGCAGCTTTTTCTGTTTCAGCATAGCTCGTTACATAGCGGCTAATATCTTCAGGACTAAATACTTCCGCAGCGATGGCTGCTTGATAGACTTCATCCAGTGCCGTTTTATCAGGTTCTTTTTCGGCATAAGGTGAGCCTTTACGGTGCTGATTAAAGGCTTTAAAAATATTTTTAGTGCTGTTGGTAAAGTCCACCACCAAAATATCCTCTTGTTCTTTATCAACATGTTTTCTATTTAAGCGCGATACCGTTTGTACCGCATTCACGCCTTTAATCGCCTTATCTAAAAACATCGCCGTTAATAACGGCTGATCAAACCCTGTTTGAAACTTATTGGCTACCACTAATAGGCGATACTCATCGTTATCAAATAAATCCTCAATAAGCGTCTTGCCTAATTGATTAACTTTGATCTCTTCAATAGCTTCATTCGTATTAGGGTCGTTATAATCGCTAAAAGCAAAGAGCACTTTATAAGGCAAGTTCTTTTTTTCTAAGATAAATTTAAGGGTGTTATAAAACTTAAGTCCAGCAGGACGTGAGGAAGCCACCACCATCGCTTTACCCTTGCCGTTGATGGTATCGGCGACTTGTTCTATAAACAGCTTAACAATCACTTCTGATTTATATTGAATTAATGCATCGTCATTGAAGGCCAATACTTTAAGGGCTTGAGCGACGACTCCCGCCGAAAATTCTTTATCCGCTATCGCTTGCGTCAGCCTTAAATGATAAAGCGTGTTATAAGAAATAATATGTTGCGCGACATCTAAAATATAACCTTCTGCAATTGCTTCTTCTTCACAGTAAATATCAAAGGGCTTACCAAAGTAGGCGACTGTTTTAGGTGTGGTCGTTGCAGTAAAAGCCACTAAGACTTGATTGCTAATATCTAAATTTTTGAGCTTATCTGCTATATCTTCATCATTACTGGGTTCATCGTCTTCTTGCTCATATTCCCCACCTTCCTCAGTAAAAAAGGTGTGCATTTTGAGCGCCATTTTGCCTTCTTGGGAACGATGTGCCTCATCAATTAAAAAAGCAATCTTTCGGCTTTTAAGACTTTCATCCGATGCTAGCTTATCTTGGATATAGCCAAACTTTTGAATGGTCGAAACAATAATGTCGCGGTTGTTTGTTAAATGCTGGGCTAGGTCTGTTGATCTTTTAGCAAAATTGACTTTATTTTTTAAATGCACAAAGTTAGCTAAATCATCTTTGATGTTTTTATCTAGGCTTTTACGGTCGGTAAGAATGACAATATTATCAAATACTTTTTGATTATTATCGTCGTACAAACTGTCGAGTTGATCGGCCATCCAAGCAATAGTCAGGGTTTTACCGGACCCCGCTGAATGATTGATTAAATATTTAAGTCCTAATTGCTGTTGCTGATTAACATGCTCTTTAACAGCCTCTGCGAGTTTTTGGCTGACGCGTAATTGATGGTAACGTGGAAACAGAGTAAAGGACGGCTGTGAGTGTAATACGCCATGTTCATCAATGTGTTGTTTCGCGGGGACAAAGATTAAATAATGTTCCAGATATTTAACGATGCTCTGTTTTGATAGAGCATAACGATAACAATGTTCTATTGGGTATTGGTCTTGGCTTTCGGCCTTATTCAATAATTGAGCATTAAACCATCTAAACTGCTGAGCTGAGCGTGGATGAGTGGCCACTTTTACATCAACATTACTGGCCGCAATATATAGAAAAGGTAGGCTATATAATTGATTATCCAAATCACGCGTTAAGAAGCTGTCATAAATAGCATCATCAACATTTTGCCCTTCATCTTCATGCTTAAGCTCAATGACGATAATTGGCAGCCCATTTAGCCACACAACTAAATCAATGCGTTCTTGAGTTTTACTGTTGTAGACATACTCTTTTTTATAATGAAACTGATTGTGTTGATAGTGTTGTTCAGCTTGGCTACTGGTTTTTGAGCGGGGCTTAGGTTTATATAACTCAAACGTTATGCCTTTAACGTCTAGTTTATTACGCATAAGCAACCATAACGATTGCTGTTTTAACGTATTTTTAAGGGCTTTGATAATTTCTTGTTCAGCATCCGAACCATAAGCACACGTCAACTCTGCAAGCTTATCTGCTTGGGTATTTTTTATAAAAGCTAGTAATAAAGGCTCAATAATATGATCAGTCTGATTAGGTAAGAGCGCTTTATCTAAGGCTATATAGCCATGTTCAGCCTCTAAAAAGCCACAGATATGAGCTTGAAATAGGGTTTCTTTATTACTGGGCATGACTTTTACCAGAGAACCCTAGCATGGCCATAATATTTAAATTTGCCATCACTGATAAGCGGCATATTTTCAATAATGGATTGGCTTAATAATAGTCTATCGAATGGGTCATTATGATGGAATGGTAATGTCTTCAAATAGTAAATATGTTGTAAACTGATATCCAGTATTTTTAGTTCATTATCTTGCTGTTGTATAGCTATCATTTCAGCAATAGTGATTTTAAAATTCAGCTTACCTAACTGGTTTTTTATTTGCATTTCCCAAACGCTGACAGCACTTAAATAAAGTATATTGTTTTCGTCTTTACATAGATCAAGGGCTAGATTACTCAATTTTTCAGGCTTACTATCTAGCCATATAAAACTATGAGTATCTAATAAAATATTCATTGATCATCGCCTAACCGGCATTCCGCACCCCCTCAAGATAGAAAATGATTTAAACTATACGTAGCGGATCATAATCTTTGGAGGCTATCTATGAATGAGGAATCCCTTTACAGTAGTTACAATTTAGATCATCTAGGC
>TBL_comb48_EPIDRAFT_1000834_pt1 | contig 23696 bp, 18 predicted proteins | sample TroBogEpilimnion_37_FD_10681 | JGI IMG/M metagenome (IMG submission 10681) | reverse complement strand
GAGCCGCATATCCAATTACCGCCTCTGGACCAGCTACAACAGCCTTCCCAAATTTAATAGCTTCATTTGCTAAATCACCTACTATTTCCTCAGTACTCTGATGAGGAGCTGAAAACTGGGCTAATGGATGAACTCTTCCCGTATCGTGAATAGATTTGTTAAATCCCCTTCCACGCATCCCAATCCCTCCTCCGCAACTTCTCCCCATTCCCTCTCCAACCCCCATTTTTAATTACCCGCTATTTTCTCAGCGATAGCTCTCACAGCCTCAGCAACAGGTCCTAATTTCTTATGACTAGCAGTAAAAGCATATGCGAAAGCTGGAGCCGATTTCTTGAGAATATTCATCACTCCCCCCTCAATATCTCCTTTTAGGATCGCTTTTGCCGCTTCAATTCCTCCCTTCACTAAAAAATCTGAGGCTATTTCGATACCTTGTCTTAAAATTGGATCATTTACACCTTGAATAATGGCAGCAGCAAATTTACTTCCGCTAAGTTCCCCTTGCTTCTTCGCAAATGGCGCATTGGCAATTGATCTTTTAGTATCTTCGGTGTAATCATCCCAATCTGGATAAAGCGCTCTCATCCTAGCTTCATAATCAGCTATATTTTTAGCAGCTGATGCTCTTGTTCTATCAGCTTGTCCAGCTTCAGCAGCTGCATTTACTTCTCCCGCTCTTTTCTTCCGTAAAATATCCCTCCAGTTGGTAGCTGAATCTAAGCCATCTCTTCTAAATCTCGTCAAAAACTCAGCATTTTCAGCATCTGTCAGTCCGTAAGGATCAGTTCCTCTTCCTTTCATACCAATTCCGCCTCCGCGGAGCCTTTTCTCCTTCTTCCCAACACCCATCTTTTAGTAACAAAATTTTGTTACTGTCCCCGAGCTGAGTCGTAAAATTCCTCATTTCCATCCAAACTTCGAAGCTCACTTGTGACTCGGAATCTTACACGCTTTCCAAAATTTTTATTGGCATATCTTCTAGCTCCCGTTCCAGAAAAAGCTCTTAGCTTGGGATCTATTTTCACAGCTAATCCCTTCGAAGCAAACCAGTTATTTAACTTATTTGAGTCAAACTTCACATGTTCAGTATGGAAATAAACCAAAATTATATGAGAATGTAATCTTTTCATTATTCCTCCAACTTCAAAAGTTGCCGAGATATCTAATTTATCTGAAATTCTCTTAATATCTTCAGGAGTTGGATTCTCAACCCATTCACTTTCAGAATCATTTCTTATCTGGAAAAAATTAAGAAACATTGGACTCAAAACTAATCTCTTGATCAACTTCTCAAACAGAGAAAATTTTCCATGGTGAGCTTCAGTATTAGAATTAATAGTTATCTGCCAAGAAGAAGCAGATAATTTTTCACTTGGAGGAAGATCTCGATACTTGACTTCTGGTTCTTTCTTCGATTTTTGTTCTTTTTTCGGAGGCATTTTAGAATCTTAGAAGTCTTACAGCTTGTGATAATAAAATACCAATCATAACCCCAGTGTTGAAAGATACAAGAACTCTTATGTCTTCGTCTCTCTTTACTTTAGAATCTTCCAAATTTTTTACTCTTTTTTCTAGTTTAACATCCGAATCATCATACGGAGGAATTTTTGGCATATCCATTTTTTATACCTTTAGAGAAACTCAATACTATTACCTTTCAAATTTCCAAGAATCAAAAGACCATTTATCCGGATACCCTTAAATTTCTTTGACCTCTCAACATAAGGTTCTCCATGTTGGACACTTGCGCGAGAAGGTGTCTCAGTTTCTGTTCCAGTTTCATAACCTTCATCTCCCACCTCATCTTCATCTCCTCCATCAAAAGTATCAAACTCATCATTAATATTCAAATTTTTCATCTTGGGAGCTGGTTTCTTCGCTTCCTTCTTCGGACGGGAAAATGCCGCAGCATATTCTTCCGGAGTTGGTTTAATCTTCTTACCTTCAGCTATTTTCTTCAAATCTTCCATTTTCTTTTTCATCAGCTCCTCGACAGTTCCCTCTCCAGCATCAGAGAGAGCATTTGCCCACCATAGCTTATGACGAGGACCAACTTTCTTATCTGCCATTTCTTAACGCTTTCAGAAAATCTAGATCCTGAGAATAAATCTCATATAACTCTGGATTGCGAATACTTAAACTTCTAACACCGTTAATTTTTTGAATCACTTTTTCAACCCCGTAAGTTCTGGATGCTAGGAGAAGAGAGATTCTTCGTTTAGTTGGTGAATTTTTTGCGTGGTAACCAAAAAATTTTAAACTTCCGGGATGAGTTATGTAAATACCTCTTCCAACCATAAATTCTCTAACAACTCTGTCATTTTTCATTCTTGGAGCTGGTATTAATTCTTTATGGAGAATATCATATATATTTTTTCCATCTAAATAATTTTTACAGAAATAGTAACAATAATATCCACATAATTTACTTTTTACTGGTTGATATTGCTGTAAATTCCTTATATATCCTGAACCTAAGATTCTAACAAACTCAGGATCTGCGGCAAATCCGAATGGATCAAAATAAAATCCTCTACCATCCGGCAATTTTGCCATCGCTACCCAGTGACTCCCTCCTTCGTCAGATCGTTGCAGATTTGCAACGAGGCAAGAGCCAGCAGGAATTTCATTTGGTAAAGTATCTTTGGCAAAAACTCCGAGAAATCTCGGGTTCAAACCTAGATAAGTTTCCAAAATTCCAGACTCCATTCTTTTAGTTACGGGTAAAATCCAAATCCAAGTTTCGCTTTCGAGACAGAATGCTTTCTCGGATTAGCTTTTCTCTCATTCCAGATACGAACTAGATCAGAGAAATCATGACCGGCTAGACGACCAGCCTGAATAAATAGTTGATACTCAGTTAGTTTTCTACCACTCTTTGAGTAGCCAGCTGGAGGAGCGGATTCACTTCTCATATGTGCCGGATGCTTAACAGTCTTACCCTTCTTCTCATAGAAACTATCAGCCTCCATTTGGTAACGAGCGTATTGCTTAGGTTTCTTTTCCTTAACTTCCTCAAACCATTCACTCTTACTCTTTACTCCCTTCGGAAGTTTCTTTCCCTTTTTCTCAGTTTGGAAAGCGTTCCATGCAGTATAACCCTCGCCATCCATTCCCTCGCCACCAACTCCGTAATCCTCCCCAACTATTCCACGACCTCCGAAATGACTTCCCACGCCTCCACCCTCGAGAATGGTACCTATAGATGGACCCGATCCCGATATAGTACTTAGAACTCCTGGACCATGTTTAACAGCTGCTGAAAGAAGTTGAGGACCGTATTTTTCAGCCAGATTCTTTATAGCATTCTTCGCCTTTGTAAAAAATCCAGTTCCGACGGTATCCTTAATCATTTTGTGACCATGTTTCGTATGAGCCAGATGATGTACCATTTGGTGAGCGACATGACGCGGATGTTTTATTTTCCGACCACAGGATCCATGATGAGTCATAGATCCGTCCTTATGAACGGTCACTTTGCCACCCTCCAAGGGATAGCCTTGTCCCTTGTGAAAAATTGACATAAAGGGACCTGCCAACGCACCGAGCAACGGACCTAGGAACGACATGGTTAGTGTTTTTACCAAATATTTTTGGTAGAATATCTTTTAGTAACTTATTTTTTAATACTTTTTAAACTTTTCCAGGCAACAAACTATTTAACGGATCATCTCAATATCCATGTTAACTCCTGTAGTCTTGTAAGTTCTAGTAACCCAGTAAATGAAGAAGGGGAAAGCATCACCGCTAATTCCATTGGCAAACTGTAAGTTAATAGTGTTATCAGAGCCCTTGCCAGCATCAGACTGAAGGTTAACACCCTGAAGTTCCCACGGGATACCGAAATAATTCTGGGAATACTGGAGACGATTGAAGCAGGGAGAGAAAGCTTCATAATCATCACGATTCATGATGTTAAGCATAGCCTTCCAGAGACGAGCAAGATCAGGAGTGAACTGACCATAGAACCGAGCAGGAATCTGAGAACCTCCAACTTGCAGGTAGGCGGAAGTAACAGGGCTACCGGTTGAAGAATTTACAGCTGGGAACAGAGAGCACATGGGGTTATGCTGTTGAGTAGTAAGATATGTCGATGGAATGAGAACAAGGAGACCAGTATGAGGAGTATCCTTACCAAAGTTAACAACCTGATTGTAAGTAGTCGCGGAGTTTGACATCAGGGGAAGACGTTGAATCACACAGTTATTGAAATTCTCATAGACAGGCTTTCCCGAACGGAGCTCGGCAACGATGTTTGTCTTCAGCCACTCAGCGGGTTCCTCCCAAGGGATAACTAGCTGCAAGTTCCGGAAAAACAGGGACGCGTTGTGTGTCTGATCATAAGAACCTCCGTAATTCTGCATGAAAATCTGAGTCGGGCAGGTAGTACCGCTAGACAGATTTCCCTCAGGCGCAGTGTACATTTCGAACTTGCAGACATTTCCGATCATCGTTGCTTTACGGCTACGGAAGAAATCAACAATCCGGCGAACTGGAGCGCGGAAAGACCAGTTACCAGAATAGTAGTTTCCGGCATCAGTCAGCTTCGCACGACGCCAGAAACCAGAATTATTATCAGCATACAGAATTACAGCTGTACCAGCCCCACTTGTTACAGTGCCGGTAAGAGCTGTTGACGCTAGAGCCGTGCTGATATTGTTATAACTAGCCGGAGTTGTCGGAGGTGTTCCAGTCGTCGAGTATGAAACCATGGCACCTTGCGTAGCAAAACCAGAAGCAGTTGACTGAATAGAGTCAACGAAGATCGTTGTACCTGTTCCATCGATAGAACTCTTGAAAACACCAGCACCATTAGTAACTGTTCCTGTAACAGCAGTGCTAGTTAGAGTAGTAGTACCGGTATATGGAGCAAGGTTAGCAACTCCGGTAACTACTTGAGTTTGACCTGGAGCATCAAGAATAAAAGCATCATCTAGACCAGCTTGACCAATAACCCAATCGTAACTCAGCTCAAGAAGATCGGTAAAGAAAACTTTCTGCTGGACGTAGTTAGTCTTTGTCTCAATTGTCTCAGAACCCCAGTAGATATTGTAGTTGTTAAAAAGCCACGCACAAACGTCAGGATTTACCGCAACTGCTGTTCCTGTTGGATATTTTGCTCCAGTTGAAGAATCGCGAACTTCACAAAGACCTTCCCAGTAACCATCTTGATAAAACGCACAGCGATTAGCAAGGGTACAGTTCCATGTCATCAAATTCGCTGTACCCCAGTAACCAAAATTTGCGAACTCTGGCGCGGTGAAGAAAGCATCAGTACGGGAAGTTGAAGAAATATCTACCTTACCCTTCTGATCGATCCGCCAACGTTCCGGAAGCTCAACTTCTTGACCCTCAACTGTGAACCCGGCATCTTCCGCATCGGGAGCCATGATTAGACGGAAAATATTTCGTCTTGTTTGGAACTCTTTTCTTTAGTATTATTTTTATTCAGCTATTTTTTAGTTTTTCTTTCTGGCTGATTTGGGAACCTTTTGAAAGAGGAGAACGAGCGACGTAGAATTATTTTGATAATTACCTTTCTGGTTAAAATCTAGCGGCTGACCTCCATTTTGATTTGTTATGATGCACACAATATTTTGTACTATCTTCTGAGTAACTTTGACAAATGATGGATAGTAGATAGTTAGAGGATTTCTCGCATTTGGAGGATATTCCCAGCTAGCATTAAATATCGCTGAAGAAGTATTCCCATTTGTCATAACCGTAGAACCATCAACGAGACCTGGAAAATTAATTAGAAAAGAACTAAATCCATTACTAATATCCGCAACTCCTAGACCTGTAGTTGTAGTTGTTAAGGCTATTCCCTGCTGCGGTGTCGTGAATCCTAGTAGATAAGCAATAGTCCGTTTCGGTAGCCCAACAGGAGCCAAAGGCAAAGTAACAGTATAAGGGGATGTTATCTGAAACTGTACTTTTGAACTATAGGAAAATCCAACGATAACAATTTTCGTGGGGTCATCACCGTTAAGAGTCATTGCATTTGCGAGAGCATTTTCAATATCATTAACACCGTAAACTCCATCATCAAAAGTAACTACCTTGTCAGAACTACCATTATTGTAAGTTAGTGTATTATTGTTTAATGCCGCACTAATATTTGGTGGACTATTCCAGAGAATACCATCAACAATACCAACTTCATAATCATAATCTGGATCATCAAGATCCAATGGCTGTGAAAATGTGGTAGTGAAATTACCAGCTGCACTATTAACAGCAGAAGATGAAAGATTAACAATCTGCGGCATTTTTATTTCTTCTCGTCGTCAGAATCAGAAAGATGTTCCCAGTCTTCCTCTTTAGGTTTCTCCTTTTTCTCAACTTCTTTGACAGAAATTTTTTCGAATGGATTTTCCTTTTCCAGAGGAGTTTGTGGGACCTCTACTTTAGGAGGCATTTCTAAAATTTGTTGCGCTACTTTAGAGTTTAGAGAATTTAATAAAACAGGATTTTCGCTCCCGTTATAGAAGTTGACTATAGCCCAGTTTCCGGATCCATCCCACATAACAGTCAATGCCTGACCATCTGTTACTGCGATACCAGAGTTCCCATCAATTAGAGTAGCAGACATAAACTGAGAGACAATGCAACCTTGGTATCCACTTCTCCCACTATACCGCGATTTTACTGTTACTGTCTGCCCAACTGTCGGGCTCTGTGGAAGACCAACCGAAGCAGCAAAATTTGTCGAACCATCATCGTAAACTTCGCAATAGTAATCCTGAGTTAACATCTGATAGGAAGATGGCAAGGTATTTACTAATGTCACAACTGAATGTGCCACACCTGCATTAATAGTTGCAAGTGTATTAGGAGCATCGAATTTAAATCGATTCACACTTCCAGAATCATAGATCGAAAGTATATAAGTTAGTAACTCAAGAGTTCCAGCACCACTCCCATTATTTGATGTTCCCTTAAGTAGACTGGTAGGAGAAACAAAACTATCGGCAAATCCCATTATAGCGGATTGAATTCCAAATTGTGTAGGTTGAAATAGAGCTGTTGGAGCAACATTTCCCCCTATATCCTGGGTTCCAAATTGTGCGATGGTATCTCCGATATCAGTATTCCACCCTAGGCGGAGCTGAGATCGATCAGTATCTAGAGTAATAAATTGTTTTGTACCTGTTGAATCTGTTGCTGCGAAAGTCACCCCGTCGATAATAGGTATAAGAAGTAACTTCAGCAAAGTAACTAGACCGTCAACATCCGTTGCAACTAGAGTACTCGGGGTTCCTGAACTACTAAATGGCATAGAAGATGTGAGAGTAGTTGCACTTCCAGCAATTCCAACTTGACCGGTAGTTAAACCACTAATTCCACTAGTTCCTGGCGGACCAGGAGGTCCAGGATCTCCAGGAATTCCCTGATCTCCAGGAACTCCCTGTGAACCGGGGGGTCCTGGACTTCCAGTAGCTCCCTGTTGACCAGGTGATCCCTGTCCTCCATTTCCGACATACTGAAGATTATTCCAAGACATTTTTGTCTCTTCCGTGACTTTATTCCTTTTATTAAAGGAAGAAAATTTATCTTAGTTTAGTTATCTAATTCTTTCCAAAGTTTCCTATGCCACTTTGGCTCTATCCATCCATTCGAAAGCATTTCATCAAGTATCATATGTCCCTCATCTGTTAAAGCTTCACTATCATTTCCTGCACCTTTCATCCCGAAGATTAAATCTAGTCTTTCCATCAGATCATCCTCATTTTTATATAACATTCCCTCAACGATTTTTTGCGGATTTGCTTCAAATTTTGCCTTACCACCTTTTAGCTTATCTAAAATACGCGGTAACGCTTTGACATCCGTAACTTCGTAACAGAAAGCAGGATATTCTTCTTTCCCGTTTGCTGACTTTTTGGTCTCCATCATGGACGTTATAAATATTAAATCGGGTAAAAAAACCCAAAATCGGATCAATCCTTTAGGAATGGATCATCCTTTCGCAGAATTAATTATCGGTCCGCGAGGATCTGGAAAAACGAGAAAATTAATTTCAACTATCCTACATGAAGTTAAATGGAATAATTTATTCATTTTCGCAAAGCATCATGAAACAGGAGATGGTTATCCAGAGTTAAAAGAAGAGCTAGAAAGCCGATGGAAAGCTAAAAATGAAGAACTTAAGAAAAAGAAACTTCCACCAGATGATAAACCCTACATGTTTTCTGATTCTCTCTCCAAATTCAGAACTATCTTCAACGAATTAGACAAAGATCAGATAAACTTAGTGGTTTTAGATGATTTAATCAATGATAAAGATAAGGAGACAGTCTCCATGATGGAGGAACTTTTCACGGGCGGAAGACATCGAGGATGCTCAATTATTTGTTTAGTTCAATATCTAAAGGGAAACACGGGACCTAAAATTCGCGAAAACGTTACCCACGTCTCAATTTTTGGAGGTACAACACGTATGCCAGAAAGAAATCTCGAAGAACTAAGACAGCTTTTCTGCGGTGGCGACTTTACGAAGAAACAGTTTCAATATATCTATAATTGCTGTGTAAGTATTCGTTACGGATTTCTCTATATTGACCTAAATGCCGACGAGTTTCCTATGAAATATCGATATAAGTATAAATATCTCTTTAACCCAATAGATCTACAAAATACTTTCCGCCTAAACGGCATTAAATGAAATGTGGAAAGATTTTGAAAAAGTAGGTCATGGAAAGAATAGATCTTTTCGCCACAAGGCTACAGGAACTCTTTTGTCTTCAGCATCTGCTATTAAACAAAAGATTATAAGATTTACGGTTAAAACAGTTACTAAAAATTCTGGTGCTGGACCATCTGTAAATAATTTCGCAAAAACAATAGAGACAAAAACTAAAAAAGCTATCAAAGGTAAAAAGAAGGAAGAACCTGAGCCAGAAATACCACAAGAAAAGAAATTCTGGCTAAAAAAGAAGGCAGGTAATATCTCCGGATACTAGTAGATCAATTGATCTACTGCCTACCCTCATCGGTTAAAAATAAATCTTTTTTATTTTTTAAATAATCTAAAGGACCAAATTATTTCGAAAATGTTCGAGATAAAGATTCACAATCCGGAGAATCCGACAGAACTCCTAGTTCACGCTTTCGCACATACCCTTGCGATAACTACTAATATAGTGAATAAAGCTATAATTGAATATAATTTTGAGGTAGATACCTATAAAACTTTTACCCTAAAGAAGATAAATCAACAAGTTCATAAACGATTTGCTGATATGCCGGTTGTCCAAGAGAGGGCAAAGTGGTTACATATTACAAAACTAACTGAACTTTACATTTATCAAAAAGATCCTTTGGCGTCTCGAGTCTCAAGTATCTCACTTTCTGACGAAGAAGATGGAGATTGAAAAATGGCTAGAAATTATTGAGGATTATCGAGAATATTTATCAGAAAATGATTTAAATACGTTCTTTCGCAAACTTGGTAAATATTTTGAAGATGATAAAAATGCAGAAATAGTAATAGCTGAATATCTTGAGGATATAACTATCTGGAAGCAATATTGGGGATTAAATACTAAATCTATAGATCCTCCTAACCTATTTTATAATCTACTACTTAATTCTTCAGAAGAAAAAGCTAAAGAATTTCAAAAAGAATATATTAAAAAAATTAGACCCAGGAGGAAGAGACCACATACTCGCGAAGAAGAATTATTGATTTATTTACGTAAAAAATATACTATCTAGATCCGAAAGTTAAAAATAGGATTTATTTTTTGCTTTTTTATTTATAATTACTAAAGGATAAAACAAAAACCTTTTCGAAATCTCGAAAAAGTAAAATGGCAAATTTCAGGTATACCGGTTATGAAAAAACCAAATGGAGCTTCGGAAGCTCAGGAAGCTCAGGAAGCTCCAAGATAGATTCGAAAGAAGATGAATTAGCACGGAAAATACATAGAGAATTCCAAGGTATAAAAGATGAAGAAGATGAAGATAAAATAAGCTCAGTAGATTCAGACGAAGATCAAGAAGAACCAGAGGAAATATCTTTTGAAGATACTCTAGATCCAGAAGAAGATAATAGAACACAATATACTTCTTCATCGGTGAGATTCTCAGATACAGACAAGATTAAATTATATAATAAACATTGGAAAGAAGAATACTATTTTTCAGATTTTATCTATGACTACAAGGGGGAAAATCTATCTGGAAATACTTTACTTGAAATGGAAATAAAGATGCAATCTGTTATAAGAAGAATTTCAACAGGTGAAGAATCCACAGTACTATTAAAAGAGAAGGAGAAGATATCTATATATAAATTTTCAGAATTTAAAACTACATATTCAGTAGATAATGGTTATTTTTATAGAAGTAAGAGAACAGATGAAAAGAAAACTAAGAAAGATAATGATATCCAAACAGTGAAAAATTGGTTATTTACCGCTTTTGAAGAAGATAAGATGTACGAATATTACGGTAGAACTTGCATACCATATTCACGCGAAGATCCAGTTCACCTCGAGAATATCAAGAACCCAAGAAAGAGAAAGTTAAATACATTTGGGGGTTTTTTAATTACTGATGATGAGTGGAAAAGTGCTCCAGATATAACTAAAAAATATTTAGAAGAGAAATCAGGTCTAATATTTAACCATATAAAAATAGTTTTAGCTAGCGGTAATGAAGAATATTATACTTACATAGTTGATTGGTTTGCATCATTATTTCAATATCCAGATAGAAAATTACCAGCGGTAGCGGTAGTAGGGGAAGAAGGTATAGGTAAAGATATTATAATAGAAGTAGGTATAAAACCTATGATACTAGGTAATTATGGATTAATAATTGGTAAAAAATATGAGATGGAAGAGAAAGACGGAAAGAATAAAGTATCATCAGAAAAAATATTAATTAACTATCAAGAAATGGATAAAACAAAATGGAACTTATCAGATCTTAATCGCCAAATATTCGGAACAGAAAGAGTAGGTAGATCTATGTTTAAAGATGGAGTAGTAGAAAAAGATTTTACCCATTATTTCGGATCAGCAAATAGCACAAAGAATTTTAAAGTTGATGAAGAATCTCGGCACTGGGCATTTTTCGAAGCCTCAACAATCATGAAACATAATGTGGAATATTTTAACAAACTTGTAGAAGCTCTGAAGAATAAAACCGTAATGAGCTATTTTTTACATAAACTTCTCGAGAGAAAGATCACAACTAATTTTGAGGTGATACCAGAAACAAAAATCCGACTAAAAATTATGGGTAAAGATTCTGTAAGAATGTTTCTGAAGTGGGCAAAAAAAGAAGGATACTTCGGAGAAGAAAACTTTAAAGATGATTGGGAAAAATCTTATGAGGCGTACTGCGAAGCGTTCTCACTTTCTCCGGTGGGAGACTTAATGCTCTTTTGGAAGCAAACAAAATCTTTAGTGGAGTTGCGAGAAGTTCGCAACAGGGATTCACGTAAAAATAACCGAATTACTCTAACTAGCTGGAAGTGACCTACGGGACAGCGTTTCTTGTACCCCGTCACAGGTGCCACATTTTCTTGTTTTCTCTTTGTGACCGTTTCTGTTTCTACCCTCCTTTCGAAAGTTAGTCAAATATATTTGACTGGTTATGCTGTACAAAGGGTGAGTCAGGGCTGACTGCCTCCGTTAGGACTTTGTTTTCACTTTTGAAAAATTTTTCAAAATAACCTAAAGGACAAAACATGCCTCCGAAAAATATTTCGGAGCTCGAGCCGGTGACGGTTTACGTTTCAGCAATCCCAGATCGCGAAACAAAAAATATCGATATTGCTTTCAAGGCTGATTCTCTTAAACATAGATTAATGAAATATCCACATATGAATCCCAAGTTTAAATTCGAAGTAACTATCCAGACAACAGAACTTTACTCAGATGAAGAGATCGAGAACATAAAACAATATCTGCAACTAACCCTAAAGAATCAGTTTCTTGCATTTGTCGAAGTCGAAAGACGCAAAAACATCGACGGTCAGATAACGAAGAAAATTTGTCTCCCAGGTGCTAAAAACTAAAATGCCTCGTGTTGGTCAAAGAGGGAGACATCCAAAAACTCATCCCGGTAAAGCCCCACAAGAGGGAGAAGGAATAATTCGGGATATCACCCATTTTTTCACAGGTCGAGAACCAGGAGAAAAAGCTGTAAATGAGTTACTTTCCAAACATGGCTCAGCCACGATAACCGGAATCTATGTCTACCGTAAACCTATTGAATCGTACATTCGGAAAATACTTTCTGTACTCACACTTGGAAAATTCGAGAGCGCGGTCAAATCTGCCGGGTATGACAAACTATTTCACCTCTTCATGAACATTAATCTCTCAGATGGCTATTCATTTGGAATTGAGAAGAATGAATCAGTTAAAATCACACATTCATTTGATCGATCCGGAGCAGAATTTGTAAAAGTTCCAGTTACCAAAAATGTTACCCTCTCAGAATTTATCATGCGTGGAATAAACTCTCTCGGAAAAAAGAGTTTCTACGATTATTCCGCATTTACTCATAACTGTCAAGAATTTCTTACCGTCCTTCTCCAAAGCTCGGGACTTCTCACACCAGAAATTCGTAAATTCATTAACCAGGATGCACAATCTATCCTGCGACATCTTCCAGGCTATACATCCAAACTTGCAAACTTAATAACTGACATAGCGGGATCAGTTGGATCAGTTATTTCTGGAAATGGAATTGAAGAAGATTAATTAATCTTCATCGACCAACACCTCTCCGTTCTTTCCGCGAAACGTACCTTTTATTTTTTTCTTAATATCCTTTTTTCTCTGGTGATTTTCTCTTTGTACTGATTAACCATCTTGTCTCTTCTGTAAACATCACCTACACTGTCAATTACCTTCTGAGCCGCATATCCAATTACCGCCTCTGGACCAGCTACAACAGCCTTCCCAAATTTAATAGCTTCATTTGCTAAATCACCTACTATTTCCTCAGTACTCTGATGAGGAGCTGAAAACTGGGCTAATGGATGAACTCTTCCCGTATCGTGAATAGATTTGTTAAATCCCCTTCCACGCATCCCAATCCCTCCTCCGCAACTTCTCCCCATTCCCTCTCCAACCCCCATTTTTAATTACCCGCTATTTTCTCAGCGATAGCTCTCACAGCCTCAGCAACAGGTCCTAATTTCTTATGACTAGCAGTAAAAGCATATGCGAAAGCTGGAGCCGATTTCTTGAGAATATTCATCACTCCCCCCTCAATATCTCCTTTTAGGATCGCTTTTGCCGCTTCAATTCCTCCCTTCACTAAAAAATCTGAGGCTATTTCGATACCTTGTCTTAAAATTGGATCATTTACACCTTGAATAATGGCAGCAGCAAATTTACTTCCGCTAAGTTCCCCTTGCTTCTTCGCAAATGGCGCATTGGCAATTGATCTTTTAGTATCTTCGGTGTAATCATCCCAATCTGGATAAAGCGCTCTCATCCTAGCTTCATAATCAGCTATATTTTTAGCAGCTGATGCTCTTGTTCTATCAGCTTGTCCAGCTTCAGCAGCTGCATTTACTTCTCCCGCTCTTTTCTTCCGTAAAATATCCCTCCAGTTGGTAGCTGAATCTAAGCCATCTCTTCTAAATCTCGTCAAAAACTCAGCATTTTCAGCATCTGTCAGTCCGTAAGGATCAGTTCCTCTTCCTTTCATACCAATTCCGCCTCCGCGGAGCCTTTTCTCCTTCTTCCCAACACCCATCTTTTAGTAACAAAATTTTGTTACTGTCCCCGAGCTGAGTCGTAAAATTCCTCATTTCCATCCAAACTTCGAAGCTCACTTGTGACTCGGAATCTTACACGCTTTCCAAAATTTTTATTGGCATATCTTCTAGCTCCCGTTCCAGAAAAAGCTCTTAGCTTGGGATCTATTTTCACAGCTAATCCCTTCGAAGCAAACCAGTTATTTAACTTATTTGAGTCAAACTTCACATGTTCAGTATGGAAATAAACCAAAATTATATGAGAATGTAATCTTTTCATTATTCCTCCAACTTCAAAAGTTGCCGAGATATCTAATTTATCTGAAATTCTCTTAATATCTTCAGGAGTTGGATTCTCAACCCATTCACTTTCAGAATCATTTCTTATCTGGAAAAAATTAAGAAACATTGGACTCAAAACTAATCTCTTGATCAACTTCTCAAACAGAGAAAATTTTCCATGGTGAGCTTCAGTATTAGAATTAATAGTTATCTGCCAAGAAGAAGCAGATAATTTTTCACTTGGAGGAAGATCTCGATACTTGACTTCTGGTTCTTTCTTCGATTTTTGTTCTTTTTTCGGAGGCATTTTAGAATCTTAGAAGTCTTACAGCTTGTGATAATAAAATACCAATCATAACCCCAGTGTTGAAAGATACAAGAACTCTTATGTCTTCGTCTCTCTTTACTTTAGAATCTTCCAAATTTTTTACTCTTTTTTCTAGTTTAACATCCGAATCATCATACGGAGGAATTTTTGGCATATCCATTTTTTATACCTTTAGAGAAACTCAATACTATTACCTTTCAAATTTCCAAGAATCAAAAGACCATTTATCCGGATACCCTTAAATTTCTTTGACCTCTCAACATAAGGTTCTCCATGTTGGACACTTGCGCGAGAAGGTGTCTCAGTTTCTGTTCCAGTTTCATAACCTTCATCTCCCACCTCATCTTCATCTCCTCCATCAAAAGTATCAAACTCATCATTAATATTCAAATTTTTCATCTTGGGAGCTGGTTTCTTCGCTTCCTTCTTCGGACGGGAAAATGCCGCAGCATATTCTTCCGGAGTTGGTTTAATCTTCTTACCTTCAGCTATTTTCTTCAAATCTTCCATTTTCTTTTTCATCAGCTCCTCGACAGTTCCCTCTCCAGCATCAGAGAGAGCATTTGCCCACCATAGCTTATGACGAGGACCAACTTTCTTATCTGCCATTTCTTAACGCTTTCAGAAAATCTAGATCCTGAGAATAAATCTCATATAACTCTGGATTGCGAATACTTAAACTTCTAACACCGTTAATTTTTTGAATCACTTTTTCAACCCCGTAAGTTCTGGATGCTAGGAGAAGAGAGATTCTTCGTTTAGTTGGTGAATTTTTTGCGTGGTAACCAAAAAATTTTAAACTTCCGGGATGAGTTATGTAAATACCTCTTCCAACCATAAATTCTCTAACAACTCTGTCATTTTTCATTCTTGGAGCTGGTATTAATTCTTTATGGAGAATATCATATATATTTTTTCCATCTAAATAATTTTTACAGAAATAGTAACAATAATATCCACATAATTTACTTTTTACTGGTTGATATTGCTGTAAATTCCTTATATATCCTGAACCTAAGATTCTAACAAACTCAGGATCTGCGGCAAATCCGAATGGATCAAAATAAAATCCTCTACCATCCGGCAATTTTGCCATCGCTACCCAGTGACTCCCTCCTTCGTCAGATCGTTGCAGATTTGCAACGAGGCAAGAGCCAGCAGGAATTTCATTTGGTAAAGTATCTTTGGCAAAAACTCCGAGAAATCTCGGGTTCAAACCTAGATAAGTTTCCAAAATTCCAGACTCCATTCTTTTAGTTACGGGTAAAATCCAAATCCAAGTTTCGCTTTCGAGACAGAATGCTTTCTCGGATTAGCTTTTCTCTCATTCCAGATACGAACTAGATCAGAGAAATCATGACCGGCTAGACGACCAGCCTGAATAAATAGTTGATACTCAGTTAGTTTTCTACCACTCTTTGAGTAGCCAGCTGGAGGAGCGGATTCACTTCTCATATGTGCCGGATGCTTAACAGTCTTACCCTTCTTCTCATAGAAACTATCAGCCTCCATTTGGTAACGAGCGTATTGCTTAGGTTTCTTTTCCTTAACTTCCTCAAACCATTCACTCTTACTCTTTACTCCCTTCGGAAGTTTCTTTCCCTTTTTCTCAGTTTGGAAAGCGTTCCATGCAGTATAACCCTCGCCATCCATTCCCTCGCCACCAACTCCGTAATCCTCCCCAACTATTCCACGACCTCCGAAATGACTTCCCACGCCTCCACCCTCGAGAATGGTACCTATAGATGGACCCGATCCCGATATAGTACTTAGAACTCCTGGACCATGTTTAACAGCTGCTGAAAGAAGTTGAGGACCGTATTTTTCAGCCAGATTCTTTATAGCATTCTTCGCCTTTGTAAAAAATCCAGTTCCGACGGTATCCTTAATCATTTTGTGACCATGTTTCGTATGAGCCAGATGATGTACCATTTGGTGAGCGACATGACGCGGATGTTTTATTTTCCGACCACAGGATCCATGATGAGTCATAGATCCGTCCTTATGAACGGTCACTTTGCCACCCTCCAAGGGATAGCCTTGTCCCTTGTGAAAAATTGACATAAAGGGACCTGCCAACGCACCGAGCAACGGACCTAGGAACGACATGGTTAGTGTTTTTACCAAATATTTTTGGTAGAATATCTTTTAGTAACTTATTTTTTAATACTTTTTAAACTTTTCCAGGCAACAAACTATTTAACGGATCATCTCAATATCCATGTTAACTCCTGTAGTCTTGTAAGTTCTAGTAACCCAGTAAATGAAGAAGGGGAAAGCATCACCGCTAATTCCATTGGCAAACTGTAAGTTAATAGTGTTATCAGAGCCCTTGCCAGCATCAGACTGAAGGTTAACACCCTGAAGTTCCCACGGGATACCGAAATAATTCTGGGAATACTGGAGACGATTGAAGCAGGGAGAGAAAGCTTCATAATCATCACGATTCATGATGTTAAGCATAGCCTTCCAGAGACGAGCAAGATCAGGAGTGAACTGACCATAGAACCGAGCAGGAATCTGAGAACCTCCAACTTGCAGGTAGGCGGAAGTAACAGGGCTACCGGTTGAAGAATTTACAGCTGGGAACAGAGAGCACATGGGGTTATGCTGTTGAGTAGTAAGATATGTCGATGGAATGAGAACAAGGAGACCAGTATGAGGAGTATCCTTACCAAAGTTAACAACCTGATTGTAAGTAGTCGCGGAGTTTGACATCAGGGGAAGACGTTGAATCACACAGTTATTGAAATTCTCATAGACAGGCTTTCCCGAACGGAGCTCGGCAACGATGTTTGTCTTCAGCCACTCAGCGGGTTCCTCCCAAGGGATAACTAGCTGCAAGTTCCGGAAAAACAGGGACGCGTTGTGTGTCTGATCATAAGAACCTCCGTAATTCTGCATGAAAATCTGAGTCGGGCAGGTAGTACCGCTAGACAGATTTCCCTCAGGCGCAGTGTACATTTCGAACTTGCAGACATTTCCGATCATCGTTGCTTTACGGCTACGGAAGAAATCAACAATCCGGCGAACTGGAGCGCGGAAAGACCAGTTACCAGAATAGTAGTTTCCGGCATCAGTCAGCTTCGCACGACGCCAGAAACCAGAATTATTATCAGCATACAGAATTACAGCTGTACCAGCCCCACTTGTTACAGTGCCGGTAAGAGCTGTTGACGCTAGAGCCGTGCTGATATTGTTATAACTAGCCGGAGTTGTCGGAGGTGTTCCAGTCGTCGAGTATGAAACCATGGCACCTTGCGTAGCAAAACCAGAAGCAGTTGACTGAATAGAGTCAACGAAGATCGTTGTACCTGTTCCATCGATAGAACTCTTGAAAACACCAGCACCATTAGTAACTGTTCCTGTAACAGCAGTGCTAGTTAGAGTAGTAGTACCGGTATATGGAGCAAGGTTAGCAACTCCGGTAACTACTTGAGTTTGACCTGGAGCATCAAGAATAAAAGCATCATCTAGACCAGCTTGACCAATAACCCAATCGTAACTCAGCTCAAGAAGATCGGTAAAGAAAACTTTCTGCTGGACGTAGTTAGTCTTTGTCTCAATTGTCTCAGAACCCCAGTAGATATTGTAGTTGTTAAAAAGCCACGCACAAACGTCAGGATTTACCGCAACTGCTGTTCCTGTTGGATATTTTGCTCCAGTTGAAGAATCGCGAACTTCACAAAGACCTTCCCAGTAACCATCTTGATAAAACGCACAGCGATTAGCAAGGGTACAGTTCCATGTCATCAAATTCGCTGTACCCCAGTAACCAAAATTTGCGAACTCTGGCGCGGTGAAGAAAGCATCAGTACGGGAAGTTGAAGAAATATCTACCTTACCCTTCTGATCGATCCGCCAACGTTCCGGAAGCTCAACTTCTTGACCCTCAACTGTGAACCCGGCATCTTCCGCATCGGGAGCCATGATTAGACGGAAAATATTTCGTCTTGTTTGGAACTCTTTTCTTTAGTATTATTTTTATTCAGCTATTTTTTAGTTTTTCTTTCTGGCTGATTTGGGAACCTTTTGAAAGAGGAGAACGAGCGACGTAGAATTATTTTGATAATTACCTTTCTGGTTAAAATCTAGCGGCTGACCTCCATTTTGATTTGTTATGATGCACACAATATTTTGTACTATCTTCTGAGTAACTTTGACAAATGATGGATAGTAGATAGTTAGAGGATTTCTCGCATTTGGAGGATATTCCCAGCTAGCATTAAATATCGCTGAAGAAGTATTCCCATTTGTCATAACCGTAGAACCATCAACGAGACCTGGAAAATTAATTAGAAAAGAACTAAATCCATTACTAATATCCGCAACTCCTAGACCTGTAGTTGTAGTTGTTAAGGCTATTCCCTGCTGCGGTGTCGTGAATCCTAGTAGATAAGCAATAGTCCGTTTCGGTAGCCCAACAGGAGCCAAAGGCAAAGTAACAGTATAAGGGGATGTTATCTGAAACTGTACTTTTGAACTATAGGAAAATCCAACGATAACAATTTTCGTGGGGTCATCACCGTTAAGAGTCATTGCATTTGCGAGAGCATTTTCAATATCATTAACACCGTAAACTCCATCATCAAAAGTAACTACCTTGTCAGAACTACCATTATTGTAAGTTAGTGTATTATTGTTTAATGCCGCACTAATATTTGGTGGACTATTCCAGAGAATACCATCAACAATACCAACTTCATAATCATAATCTGGATCATCAAGATCCAATGGCTGTGAAAATGTGGTAGTGAAATTACCAGCTGCACTATTAACAGCAGAAGATGAAAGATTAACAATCTGCGGCATTTTTATTTCTTCTCGTCGTCAGAATCAGAAAGATGTTCCCAGTCTTCCTCTTTAGGTTTCTCCTTTTTCTCAACTTCTTTGACAGAAATTTTTTCGAATGGATTTTCCTTTTCCAGAGGAGTTTGTGGGACCTCTACTTTAGGAGGCATTTCTAAAATTTGTTGCGCTACTTTAGAGTTTAGAGAATTTAATAAAACAGGATTTTCGCTCCCGTTATAGAAGTTGACTATAGCCCAGTTTCCGGATCCATCCCACATAACAGTCAATGCCTGACCATCTGTTACTGCGATACCAGAGTTCCCATCAATTAGAGTAGCAGACATAAACTGAGAGACAATGCAACCTTGGTATCCACTTCTCCCACTATACCGCGATTTTACTGTTACTGTCTGCCCAACTGTCGGGCTCTGTGGAAGACCAACCGAAGCAGCAAAATTTGTCGAACCATCATCGTAAACTTCGCAATAGTAATCCTGAGTTAACATCTGATAGGAAGATGGCAAGGTATTTACTAATGTCACAACTGAATGTGCCACACCTGCATTAATAGTTGCAAGTGTATTAGGAGCATCGAATTTAAATCGATTCACACTTCCAGAATCATAGATCGAAAGTATATAAGTTAGTAACTCAAGAGTTCCAGCACCACTCCCATTATTTGATGTTCCCTTAAGTAGACTGGTAGGAGAAACAAAACTATCGGCAAATCCCATTATAGCGGATTGAATTCCAAATTGTGTAGGTTGAAATAGAGCTGTTGGAGCAACATTTCCCCCTATATCCTGGGTTCCAAATTGTGCGATGGTATCTCCGATATCAGTATTCCACCCTAGGCGGAGCTGAGATCGATCAGTATCTAGAGTAATAAATTGTTTTGTACCTGTTGAATCTGTTGCTGCGAAAGTCACCCCGTCGATAATAGGTATAAGAAGTAACTTCAGCAAAGTAACTAGACCGTCAACATCCGTTGCAACTAGAGTACTCGGGGTTCCTGAACTACTAAATGGCATAGAAGATGTGAGAGTAGTTGCACTTCCAGCAATTCCAACTTGACCGGTAGTTAAACCACTAATTCCACTAGTTCCTGGCGGACCAGGAGGTCCAGGATCTCCAGGAATTCCCTGATCTCCAGGAACTCCCTGTGAACCGGGGGGTCCTGGACTTCCAGTAGCTCCCTGTTGACCAGGTGATCCCTGTCCTCCATTTCCGACATACTGAAGATTATTCCAAGACATTTTTGTCTCTTCCGTGACTTTATTCCTTTTATTAAAGGAAGAAAATTTATCTTAGTTTAGTTATCTAATTCTTTCCAAAGTTTCCTATGCCACTTTGGCTCTATCCATCCATTCGAAAGCATTTCATCAAGTATCATATGTCCCTCATCTGTTAAAGCTTCACTATCATTTCCTGCACCTTTCATCCCGAAGATTAAATCTAGTCTTTCCATCAGATCATCCTCATTTTTATATAACATTCCCTCAACGATTTTTTGCGGATTTGCTTCAAATTTTGCCTTACCACCTTTTAGCTTATCTAAAATACGCGGTAACGCTTTGACATCCGTAACTTCGTAACAGAAAGCAGGATATTCTTCTTTCCCGTTTGCTGACTTTTTGGTCTCCATCATGGACGTTATAAATATTAAATCGGGTAAAAAAACCCAAAATCGGATCAATCCTTTAGGAATGGATCATCCTTTCGCAGAATTAATTATCGGTCCGCGAGGATCTGGAAAAACGAGAAAATTAATTTCAACTATCCTACATGAAGTTAAATGGAATAATTTATTCATTTTCGCAAAGCATCATGAAACAGGAGATGGTTATCCAGAGTTAAAAGAAGAGCTAGAAAGCCGATGGAAAGCTAAAAATGAAGAACTTAAGAAAAAGAAACTTCCACCAGATGATAAACCCTACATGTTTTCTGATTCTCTCTCCAAATTCAGAACTATCTTCAACGAATTAGACAAAGATCAGATAAACTTAGTGGTTTTAGATGATTTAATCAATGATAAAGATAAGGAGACAGTCTCCATGATGGAGGAACTTTTCACGGGCGGAAGACATCGAGGATGCTCAATTATTTGTTTAGTTCAATATCTAAAGGGAAACACGGGACCTAAAATTCGCGAAAACGTTACCCACGTCTCAATTTTTGGAGGTACAACACGTATGCCAGAAAGAAATCTCGAAGAACTAAGACAGCTTTTCTGCGGTGGCGACTTTACGAAGAAACAGTTTCAATATATCTATAATTGCTGTGTAAGTATTCGTTACGGATTTCTCTATATTGACCTAAATGCCGACGAGTTTCCTATGAAATATCGATATAAGTATAAATATCTCTTTAACCCAATAGATCTACAAAATACTTTCCGCCTAAACGGCATTAAATGAAATGTGGAAAGATTTTGAAAAAGTAGGTCATGGAAAGAATAGATCTTTTCGCCACAAGGCTACAGGAACTCTTTTGTCTTCAGCATCTGCTATTAAACAAAAGATTATAAGATTTACGGTTAAAACAGTTACTAAAAATTCTGGTGCTGGACCATCTGTAAATAATTTCGCAAAAACAATAGAGACAAAAACTAAAAAAGCTATCAAAGGTAAAAAGAAGGAAGAACCTGAGCCAGAAATACCACAAGAAAAGAAATTCTGGCTAAAAAAGAAGGCAGGTAATATCTCCGGATACTAGTAGATCAATTGATCTACTGCCTACCCTCATCGGTTAAAAATAAATCTTTTTTATTTTTTAAATAATCTAAAGGACCAAATTATTTCGAAAATGTTCGAGATAAAGATTCACAATCCGGAGAATCCGACAGAACTCCTAGTTCACGCTTTCGCACATACCCTTGCGATAACTACTAATATAGTGAATAAAGCTATAATTGAATATAATTTTGAGGTAGATACCTATAAAACTTTTACCCTAAAGAAGATAAATCAACAAGTTCATAAACGATTTGCTGATATGCCGGTTGTCCAAGAGAGGGCAAAGTGGTTACATATTACAAAACTAACTGAACTTTACATTTATCAAAAAGATCCTTTGGCGTCTCGAGTCTCAAGTATCTCACTTTCTGACGAAGAAGATGGAGATTGAAAAATGGCTAGAAATTATTGAGGATTATCGAGAATATTTATCAGAAAATGATTTAAATACGTTCTTTCGCAAACTTGGTAAATATTTTGAAGATGATAAAAATGCAGAAATAGTAATAGCTGAATATCTTGAGGATATAACTATCTGGAAGCAATATTGGGGATTAAATACTAAATCTATAGATCCTCCTAACCTATTTTATAATCTACTACTTAATTCTTCAGAAGAAAAAGCTAAAGAATTTCAAAAAGAATATATTAAAAAAATTAGACCCAGGAGGAAGAGACCACATACTCGCGAAGAAGAATTATTGATTTATTTACGTAAAAAATATACTATCTAGATCCGAAAGTTAAAAATAGGATTTATTTTTTGCTTTTTTATTTATAATTACTAAAGGATAAAACAAAAACCTTTTCGAAATCTCGAAAAAGTAAAATGGCAAATTTCAGGTATACCGGTTATGAAAAAACCAAATGGAGCTTCGGAAGCTCAGGAAGCTCAGGAAGCTCCAAGATAGATTCGAAAGAAGATGAATTAGCACGGAAAATACATAGAGAATTCCAAGGTATAAAAGATGAAGAAGATGAAGATAAAATAAGCTCAGTAGATTCAGACGAAGATCAAGAAGAACCAGAGGAAATATCTTTTGAAGATACTCTAGATCCAGAAGAAGATAATAGAACACAATATACTTCTTCATCGGTGAGATTCTCAGATACAGACAAGATTAAATTATATAATAAACATTGGAAAGAAGAATACTATTTTTCAGATTTTATCTATGACTACAAGGGGGAAAATCTATCTGGAAATACTTTACTTGAAATGGAAATAAAGATGCAATCTGTTATAAGAAGAATTTCAACAGGTGAAGAATCCACAGTACTATTAAAAGAGAAGGAGAAGATATCTATATATAAATTTTCAGAATTTAAAACTACATATTCAGTAGATAATGGTTATTTTTATAGAAGTAAGAGAACAGATGAAAAGAAAACTAAGAAAGATAATGATATCCAAACAGTGAAAAATTGGTTATTTACCGCTTTTGAAGAAGATAAGATGTACGAATATTACGGTAGAACTTGCATACCATATTCACGCGAAGATCCAGTTCACCTCGAGAATATCAAGAACCCAAGAAAGAGAAAGTTAAATACATTTGGGGGTTTTTTAATTACTGATGATGAGTGGAAAAGTGCTCCAGATATAACTAAAAAATATTTAGAAGAGAAATCAGGTCTAATATTTAACCATATAAAAATAGTTTTAGCTAGCGGTAATGAAGAATATTATACTTACATAGTTGATTGGTTTGCATCATTATTTCAATATCCAGATAGAAAATTACCAGCGGTAGCGGTAGTAGGGGAAGAAGGTATAGGTAAAGATATTATAATAGAAGTAGGTATAAAACCTATGATACTAGGT
>TBL_comb48_EPIDRAFT_1000828_pt1 | contig 23904 bp, 21 predicted proteins | sample TroBogEpilimnion_37_FD_10681 | JGI IMG/M metagenome (IMG submission 10681) | reverse complement strand
GGGTGATCATGGGTGGGTGATCTTTGCTGGCCTTGCCCCGTCCGACAAACAAAAAACGGCACCTCTTGCGAGATGCCGTTTGGAAATCGGGGTTGCTCTGAACTGGCGAATTACTTCGTCAGGGCGCTGACCTTGACTGCAAGGCGGCTCTTCAGGCGGGAGGAGGTGTTTTTCTTGAGCACCTTGGTCTTGGCGGCCTTGTCGGTGGCGGAGGCGAATTCGCTGAGGCAGGCTGCGGCTGCGGCTGCGTCTTTTTTGTCCAAAGCGGCGATCACCTTCTTGCGCAGAGTGCGAATGCGGCTTTTCACCGTCTGGTTGTGAGCGGTGCGGACCGTCGTTTTGCGGATGTCTTTTTCTGCGGAGCGGATGTTGGCCATAAAGTAGCGGGGAGGAAAGGGGCGGCGAGAATAGGGCGACGCCCCCCATCTGTCAAATTGGAATACTGTCTGTGGGCAACCGGCAGGTTTTGCTTGGCTCAGGCGGGCAATTCCGGTAGAACCGTTGCCATACCAGCCATGATCGAAGTCGAAATTTATGCTCCCGGTCTCCGTTCGGAGTCCACGATAATGCAACTCCGTAATCAAATGGACCACTTTCCCAGGGTCCGTTACAAGGTAGATGCCCGCCACGATCTGGTTTATTTTGAAATCGACCGAGCGGGAGACATCAGCCAGATGGAAATTCACCAAATTTTCGAGGCCATCGACCTCCATCCCCGGTTTGTCGGCCAGATTCCCGAGGAACTGCGCACGGGAGAGACCACGAAGTTGGTTTAAGTCAGGCCTGCTGCAGTTTCCGGGCCGCCTGTTTCATGCGGCCTAGCACATAATAAACAGTCTGGCTCCGCAGCCGCACCAGATCAGCGCCGATGATGCGCGGAACAAAATCCTGCGGCAGTGCCAGGACTTCTGCGAGTGTCGATCCATTCAGCCCACGGCACAGGATGGTGGTCAGCGCTTTTGTTAGCGTCTGCACCTTCGGGCCTAAGCTGATGGCAAAGTGAACGTGGTCACCGGGTTCAAGACGCGCATGCACCCCGACTGTATCCGTGCATTCCGCATCGTGCCGCACATCCTCCAGATCGAACTTCTCGCCTTCCCTTGGCGCGTAAGACGCGGCGGCTGCCGCTAGATCGATCAAATTCTCCCGTCGCTCGCCTTCAGGCAGCGATTCGAAAAAGGTGATCAGTTCTTCCAATGCAGCGGGGTATTCTGCCATGCTCACTTCTTGGTCGGTTTGAGCGCCAAATCCACCACGGGCATTTCGATGAATTTCTGCCAGTGGGCCTCGCTCTCTGCCTGAGTCGCCACTCCGTCATGCACCCAGAGGGCGTAGCTGACGCGCAGCTTTTTCTCCTCGGTGACCTCCACGGGGGTGTCCAGGCTCAGGCAACAGCCCATCCAGCCGTCGTTGCGCACATGGAAGGCGGTCGGGTTGTGCGGATTCATCGGGTGATTCATCAAAGTGATGCCGCCAAAGCCGTTCGCGTCGTTCGCGATCCTCCCGCTGTAGTCACACCAGCGTGCCGGTTTGCGGAAAATCGCCTCCTCATTGAGCTGCCCTTCAGAGTTCAAAATGCGGCCGCCGCCGTCATGCACGCCGATGCTTTTGGCCATCCGTACCGCCACTAGGCCGAAACCCGTGGCACCGAAGGTCGTTGTTTTGCCTTTGGGGGGCGAAAACTCCAAATCGATAATCATGAACCAGCTTTTGGCCCCGTCGATGGGGCGGATCTCCGTGCGCCGCACCTCGGTAAGCTGAACCGACTTGTCCGCTTCGCTGATCCACCGGTTCACCATGCGCATGGAGGCGTATTCATCGGTGTCTTCATACCCCTCACGCGATACCTCCACGTTCACGATGCGGCCCTGCTTCTTTGCATAGTCACCCCAGAAATCGAGGTCGTTCACCATGTTGTGCGTCACCCAAACGCTGTTGTGGTGTGAATGCGTGAGCGGATCATGCGGATGCCCCATGCGTGTCAGGCTCACGTCCTTGGAAGACCGGATCGGGTACCAAAACGGGCGCATGTCCTGCGGATCGAAATGCATGGCCGTGAGTTCACGCCCGTCGAGCTGAAACGACGTGATGTGGTGTGGCATCGGCACTGCCTGCACATGTGGAATGGGATTCGCCGTGGGTAGTTGCGCCATAGCGGCTGTCGCAGAGATCAAAAACAGGATGGAAGGTTTCAGCATGCTTCCACAACGTTGCTCCTCGGGTCCATTTTCCATTCTCAGTTCTTCCATTTCGCCAAGAACTCGCCAGACTTTCCTCTCCACCACCCATGAAGCACCTCCTTCTATCACTCCTCCTCGCCACCGCATCCTTTGCGGCCACCATCCCCGAAGCCGCCAAAGTCGGCCAGTTCTTCGCTGGTTGTCAGGCCTACAGCTTCCGCCTCTACACGGTGTTTGAAGCCATCGACAAAACCGCCCAGTGCGGCGGCAAAACCATCGAATTCTTCCCCGGTCAGAAATTCGACGATAACTCCAAGTGGGACCACAACGCCACTCAGGAAATGATCGACAAGGTCATGAAACACCTCGAAGCCAAGGGACTTACCGCTGTCGGTTATGGTGTCGTCAGACTCGGTCAGGACGACGCCTCCAACCGCAAGATTTTTGAGTTCTGCAAAAAGGTCGGCATCGGCGTTGTTGTCACCGAACCCGATGTGATCGCACTCGATAAAATCGAAGCCCTCGTCAAGGAATTCGACATCAAGATGGCCATTCATAACCATCCGAAACGCCCCCTCGACCGCGCTTACATGTTCTGGGACCCGAACTACGTCCTGGGCCTCGTGAAAGATCGTGATCCCCGCATGGGTTCCTGCGCAGACGTTGGTCACTGGGTTCGCAGCGGGCTCAATCCCGTGGACTGCATCAAGATCCTCAAAGGCCGTATCTTTGACAGCCACATGAAGGACCTCAATGAATTTGGTGATCCCAAAGCCCATGATCTTCCCTTTGGCACCGGCAAGAGCGACATCCCTGCGATCCTCGCCGAATACGCCGCCCAAGGCTATCCCGGCCCCCTGCACTGCGAATACGAGTACAACTGGGAGACCAGCGTTCCGGAAATCACCCAGTGCCTCGACTTCGTGCGCAACTGGAAGCCCGCGAAGTAATCTGATAAGTCATTCCAAAAAGCCGGAGACTTGGGTCTCCGGCTTTTTTGTGCCTTATTTGGTTTCGCCCATCAGTTGCTTCACCGTCGGTTCGATGGCCTCGGCCCAGATGCGGTAGCCTTTTTCGTTCGGGTGTAGAAAGCCGGGCATGATGTCCTGGGTGATCACCCCCTCAGGGGTGAGAAACTTCGGGCCGATGTCGAGGAAGGTGACGTTCTGCTTGCCGTCGAGTTTTGAGATGAGGCGGTTTACCTCCGCGATCTTGCCACGCTGCGGCGCATCAGGCTTTTCTCCACGCGGGAAGATGCCCAGCAGCAATATCTTCGACTGCGGCAGGCGCTTGTTGAATTCCTGCACGATGGCTTCGATCCCGGCGGCAATGTCTGGCGCGGAACAGTTTCCCGTGTTGTTTGTGCCGATCATCATCACGATCAGTTTGGGCGAGATGCCGTCAACGGCCCCATGCTGGAGCCGCCAGAGCACGTTTTCAGTTTTGTCCCAGCCAAAGCCAAGATTGCCCGCATGGCGCGGGGCGTAGTATTCAGTCCAAACCTTCTCACCGTGCAGCGGGTAGCTGTCGAATTTCTCGCCGCCGAAGAAATGAGTGATGGAGTCGCCGATGAACAAAATCTGCGGCTGGCTGCGCTTCACAGCGGCGCTGGTGAGCGTGTGGCGTGTGGTCCAATCGTAATTGGGCCAACTGCGGTCTTGCGTGACGGGGACCACCGTGCTCGGCAGCGCTGTGTGACTAGGCAGGGGTTCAAACACACTCTGAGCGAGTTCACTCGATGCTTTGCGTAATTTGGTAAACGCGCGCGCCTTCAGCGTGCCGCCGCTAGCGAGGTCGATGGGGGCCAGATAGGGGTTGGATTTCTCGCTGGGATCAGCCCCATCAAGCGTGTAGAGAATCGTGGTGTCGGGTGCGGTACTTTGCAGCGTCACGCTGCCATTCGCATCACGCGTGATGGTGGGTGGCGCGAGTTGCAAGGCACTTTCGACTTGCAGCAGGGCACCCAGGGCCAGCAGGGTGAGAAGCAGGTATTTGCTCATGACAGCGCCAGACTAACGAGAAAGCCACGCGTTGTCCATGCGAGCGTGCGGATCCAGTTGGTGAGAATGAGTTTGCGAATGAACGCAGCATCGTATCCCCGCATGAGCCGCAGGTGAATGGGAGCCTGAAAGGCTGCGGTACACAGCCACACGATGACGATCAATCCAATGCTGATAAGAAACGGCAGAGTTCGCCTACCCTCATAAACTAGCCATGCGGCGCTGCTGATTTCGACGAACAGCACGGGCGCGATGATGAGGCCAATGCGGAAGCAGTGCGCGAAGTGGTAGTCTTTGAATTCCTTGGCGGCGACTCGCAAAAATTGCGGATAGACAAGAAGCTGCACCACCCAGATGAGGCCGACGATCATCCAAGTGACTGCGATGTGGATTGAGGAGGGCGGCGGCATCGCGGTTAGGGCTGAATCGATCCGATATCAGCCGCTTGATGCAGCTTCTTCATCTCGTCCTCAGTCAAAGCACGATTGAATACCGCGAGTCCGCCGAATCTGCCAATGGTGGCCTCTGACGTCATCGAACCGACTGCCATGCGGGCACCGACGGCGAAATCCGATGGCGGGATCTTGCTCTTGGCGTGCAAGGCGGGGTCGTATTTGAAAATACCACGGCCATGATAGTAGGGGGTCATGCCGCGATCTTTGCCATCCGGTCCTTCTTGGGTGAAGTAAGGATCGTCGCGCCTGTCTTTTACCGCGTCGAACGAACGCGTGTCGAGCACGCCATTGATGTAGGCGCAGATGTATTTCGAGTCGTAGGTGAAAGCTAACGTGCACCACTTTTTCTCCGGGACTTCGAGATTGGTGGCAGCGTAGTCGGCGCACCACGGGAGCTTGCTGCCGTCACGCCGCATAGTTACGCCGCCTTCGCTGCTGATATGCGGCACGAGATTGCGTGGGCCACCATACGTGGGCATGTTCATAAGCAGCGCGTATTGTCGTGTGCCCGTGTCATCGTTGGCACCTTTGCCTTCGTTCCAAATACCTGCGATGGTGCGGCTCTTTGCGAGATTAACGATGCGTACGACGGCGAAGAGGCTGACCTGCGCTTTTTTTCCAGAGATGTTCAGATCACCCGTCTCGGCATGCTTGATTTCAAAATACTGATGTCCATTCAAGTCCGCTGCATAGCCGGAGAACGGCCCGCCTTTCACACGCTTGATGGGGCCGTTGACCTCACTCAGTGGGTGTTTTTCCGGCGTGCCTTGGGACAGACGCTTCTGGCCAGCCTCCTCTCCAAAGGTCCAGAAAGCGACCAGGCCGGGGGTCTTTTCGATGACGATGGCCTCACCGGCACAAGCAGATGAAAAGGCGATGGTGATTGCGGGCAGAATTCGGAGCAGGGATCGCATGGAATAATAAGCAAAAGATGGCAGGCGTATCGAGATTAGGGAAGAAAGTTTTTTGGATGACAAAAAGCTGGTGCGTGCATGGACAGGCATTCTGCGTTTCTCACCAGGCCATATTTGGCACACTCAATCCGGCTCCACTGCGTGGGAAGAGCACAAGAGTCGTGGCCTCAGTCACGTAGTTGACTTTGCCCATGCTTTCCCACCTTCCCGTATTTCGTCGTGCCTTTGCCTGCGCCTTGAGTGGCGGCGTGCTGGCACTGCTGTCTTCGGCTGCGTTGGCGGTAGATTATGAAAAGGAGATCAAGCCCCTGCTCAAAGAGCGCTGTTACACCTGCCACGGGGCATTGAAGCAGAAGGCGGGCCTTCGGCTGGACACCGCTACAGCCATGCGTCAGGGCGGTGACGGCGGCGACGTCCTGGCAAAAGATCACTCCCTGCTCATTAAGCGTGTGACTACCACCGACAAAGACGACCGCATGCCGCCGGAGGGAGAGGGTTCCATGCTCACGCCGGAGCAGGTGGCCAAACTGCAGGCTTGGATCGCCGCCGGTGCTCCGGCTCCCGCGCAGGAAAAGCCCGAAGCCGACGCGCGCGCGCACTGGGCTTACCAGACTCCCCACTCATCCGGCCATTCCATGGATGCACTGCTGGCCGCTCGCCTCGCCGCAAAAGGATTGAAGCCCCAGCTCGAGGCCGCGCCGGAGCTCTGGCTGCGCCGCGCTTATCTGGATCTCATCGGCCTGCCACCCACACCAACACAGATTAATTCCTTTTTGCAGGACACCTCGGCCCCTGCACGCTTGCGCGTGGTGGACCAGCTCCTGGCCACGCCTCAATACGGCGAGCGCTGGGCACGTCACTTCATGGACATCTGGCGCTACTGCGACTGGTACGGCCTCGGTGCCCAGCTCCGCTACAGCCAGAAGCACATTTGGCACTGGCGCGACTGGATTGTGGAATCGCTCAATGCCGACAAGGGCTACGACCAGATGATCGTGCAGATGCTTGCCGCTGATGAAGCCGCTCCAGAGGACCGCGGCAATTTGCGTGCCACCGGCTTCCTGGCGCGTAGTTACTTCCTCTTCAACCGCACCACCTGGCTAGATGAAACCATCGAGCACACCTGCCGCGCCTTCCTGGGCCTGACGATGCAGTGCGTGAAGTGTCACGATCACAAGTATGACCCCATCGAGCAAGCGGACTACTACCGCATGCGCGCCATCTTCGAGCCGCTGCATGTGCGCCTCGATCCCTGGCAAGGCGAAATAGATTTCGAGAAGAACGGACTGCCGCGCGTCTTTGACCTGCACCTTGACCAGCCCACCTACCGCCATGTGCGTGGCGATGAAAAAAATGCTGACAAATCCAGGCAGATGCTACCCGGCGTGCCGCGCGTGTTGGAGTTCACGTCGATTGCACCCAAGTCTATCCAACTGCCGCCATCTTCGTCTCGTCCAGTGCTGCTGCCCTTTGTACTGAAAGATCATCTCGACGCTGCGGACCAGCAACTTGCCCAGGCACAGCAGGCTAGGGATAGCAGCGCAGTGAAGTTGGCGAGCCTCCGTCTTGCCATGATCCAAGCGGTGTATGCTGCCGATCTTGCCAAGGGCGACAAGGCCATCGTGCAAGCGGCTGCGCTGGCCGAGGCGCGTTACCTCGCCGCCAAGGCGGAGGATGATCTAGCAAAAGCAGAGGCCGCGCCCCAGGCCAAGGATGCCGAAAAGAAAATCAAGGCGGCACAGGAGGCACTGGAAAAAGCACAGAAGAAGGTGGCCGCGCCGGGGGACACTTACACCTCTCTGCCTGCGAGTTTGAAAGCGCAGGAAGGCCCACAGGAGAATGGCAATGCCAAGGTGCAAACCTATCCCGAAACCAGCACTGGCCGTCGGCTGGCGCTAGCCCGATGGATCGCTGACAAGCGCAATCCTCTCACCGCGCGCGTGTTGGTGAATCACGTATGGACGCGCCACTTTGGTACGCCCTTAGTCGCGGATGTGGGCGACTTCGGACGCCGCTCCGTCGCGCCGCTGCACCAGGATGTGCTCGACAGTCTGACAACCGGCTTCATGGACAACGGCTGGAGCATGAAGTGGCTGCATCGCACGCTGGTGCTGTCGGATTTGTATCGGCGCAGTTCCTCCAATGCAGGTGCCGACGCCCAAACTATTGCCGCAGATCCTGACAATCATTTTCTCTGGCGCATGAATCCGCGTCGCATGGAAAGCCAACTCGTACGCGACAGCCTGCTGCATCTCTCCGGTCGCCTGGATCTCACTCTGGGTGGTCCGAGTCTTGATCCCGCCAAGGTCGAGACTAGTCCTCGGCGCTCGCTTTATTTCATCCAAAACGCTGATGTGGAGCACCGCTTCCTGGCCGTCTTTGACAACGCCAACGTGCTGGAGTGCTACCGCCGCAATGAAAGCGTGGTGCCGCAGCAAGCGCTCGCGCTGACCAACAGCCAGCTCAGCCGCGACTGTGCGGTCGCGCTGGCCTCCACGCTGGCAAAGCTGGATACACCTGCGTTCGTCGATCAGTCGTTCCTTGCCATCCTGGGTCGCCTACCGCTGGAGGCCGAACGTCAGGTCAGCCTCGCAGGATTCCACGCGTTAAACAAGGATCGCAGCCTGTTTCTCCAGGTTCTCCTCAACCACAACGACTTCGTCACCCTGCGATGACACCGCGCCTTCCACCCACGCCCTTCCTGCGCCGCGACATCCTCGGCGGACTCGGCAGCATCGCCGTCGCGTCCATGCTGAGAGGCGAGGAGGCCTGGCTGCCACCCGATGGCCTGCCCATGATTCCCCAGCGGGCCAAGCGCGTGATCTGGCTCTTCATGCGCGGTGGGGTGAGCCACATGGAAAGCTTTGATCCCAAGCCCATGCTCACAAAGTATGCAGGCAAGTCCATCGGCGAGACGCCTTACAAGGACGTGCAGAATCCCGAAAAGCTCAAGAAAGTGCGCGTGGTGGTGGTGAACGATGCGAACGGTCAGCAGCGCAATGTCATTTATCCGCTGCAAACCGGCTTCAAGCGCTACGGCGAGTGCGGGGTGGAGATCAGCGACTGGTTTCCGCACATTGGCTCATGCGCGGACGAGATCGCCTTTATCCGCAGCATGTGGACGACGGATGACAATCACGGCGCGCAGGTGCAGTTTCACAGCGGCAGACACATGCTGGAGCCACGCGTACCGACGCTCGGCGCATGGGTTACCTATGGCCTCGGTTCCATGACGGACAACCTGCCCTCCTTCGTCAACATGGGGCCTCGCTTTTTTGATGTGCGGGATGGCCACTATCTCGGCCCTGCTTATGACGCCGTAAACTTGAAGGTGGACCCGAAGAATCCGCTCACCTATGCCGCGCCGGAGTTTCAAATCGGTAAGCCGCAGCAGCAGGCGCAGTTTGATCTCATTCACCGGCTCAATGCTCTCAATGCGGAGCAGTATCCTGGTGACAAGACGCTCGCCGCGCGCATGAAGAGCTACCAACTGGCCTTCAACATGCAGACAGCCGTGCCGGAGACGATGAACCTCGATGCTGAGAGCGCGGAAACAAAAAAAATGTACGGCATGGATGACAAAGTGGCGGAGCCTTTTGCCCGGCAGCTCATCGTGGCGCGCCGTCTCGCCGAGCGAGGCGTGCGCTTCATCCAGCTCCAGCATGGCGATGGTGCTGCCGGTGCGTGGGACTCGCATTCCGGTCTGAAGAAAAACCATTCCAGCCTCGCCCAGCAAGTGGACAGGCCCATCTCTGGTCTGCTGAAGGATCTCAAACAACGCGGCATGCTGGATGACACGCTCGTCGTCTTTGCCACCGAGTTTGGCCGCACGCCAGGATCACAGGGCAGCGATGGGCGCGATCATCATCCGTATGGCTTCAGCGTGTGGATGGCTGGCGGCGGCATCAAGGGAGGCACGATCCATGGCGGCACCGATGAGCTCGGGTTTCACCCTGTGGAGCACCCGCACTATGTGACGGACGTGCACGCCACCATTCTGCATCTGTTTGGCCTCGATCCACATCGCTTGGAAATCCCCGGCCGCAAGCGGCTAGAGCGCGACTTTGGCAAGGTGATTCCGCAGATTCTGGCGTGAGCTAAAAAATACCAGTTGCCGATTTAATGGACGTGTGTCCAATATATCGACATAACCATCCAATATGAAAGCTCTCGTCAAAGCACGGTCTGAACGCGGTCTCTGGCTCCAGGATGTCCCGGAGCCGCAAGTCGGCATCAATGATGTCCTCATCAAGGTTCACAAGACCGGCATCTGCGGCACGGACCTGCACATCTACAAATGGGATGCCTGGGCGCAGAAGACGATCCCGGTGCCGATGGTCGTGGGGCATGAGTTTGTGGGGGAGGTGGTCGCGGTCGGATCGAACGTGAATGATTTCCATCCCGGCGAGATCGTCAGCGCTGAGGGGCATGTGGTGTGTGGTCGCTGTCGCAACTGCCTCGCGGGGCGGCGTCAGCTTTGCAAAGACACCGTTGGAATAGGCGTGAACCGCACTGGAGCCTTTGCCGAACTCATCAGCGTGCCGATGACCAATGTCTGGCATCATCGCGATGGGGTGGATGAAGAAGTCGCGAGCATCTTCGATCCCTTCGGCAATGCCGTCCATACGGCGCTGGCTTTTGAATGCCTCGGCGAGGATGTGCTCATCACGGGGGCAGGTCCCATCGGCATCATGGCCATCCCCGTCGTGAAACATGCAGGAGCGCGCCACGTCGTCATCACGGATGTGAATGAGTACCGCCTCAACCTGGCTCGCCAGATGGGGGCGACACGTGCGGTGAACGTGTCGAACGAGAAGATCGAAGATGTGCAGAAACAGCTTGGCATGAAAGAGGGCTTCGATGTCGGCCTCGAAATGAGCGGTAACGCTGCCGCCTTCCGCAGCATGATCGACAACATGTGCCACGGCGGCAAGATCGCCATGCTCGGCATCCCCAGCGAGCAGATCGCCATCGACTGGAACAAAGTCATCTTCAACATGCTGACCATCCACGGCATCTATGGCCGCGAGATGTATGAGACCTGGTATCAAATGAGCGTGATGCTCGAAAGCGGTTTGAACATCAAGCCCGTCATCACGCACCGTTTCCACTTCACCGAATTCGAACAAGGCTTTGCCGCGATGGAGTCCGGCAACTGCGGCAAGGTCGTACTCGACTGGTCCGCATAAATGACGGCTATTGCTATCAAATTGAATATTCGTTAGGAATTGCCTAACAATGAAGGCAAAACCCAATACCCACCCAAGGATCGGAACGACGGCCGATTCAACCGTGCGCCGTTACTTTAAAGAGGTGCGTTTCCGCCAGATTCGCGCGCTGGTGGAGCTGTCGCGGCAGGGCAGCTTTGCGGCGACAGCGGCCGCGATGAATCTCGCTGTGCCTTCGGTGTGGCAGCAGATTCGATCGCTGGAGGATGAATATGGTGTGCTGCTGGTCGTGGCGGAAGGTTCCAAGGTTTCACTCACAGACGATGGCCGTGCGCTGGTGGATCTGGCCGCGCCTTTGGTCGAGTCCTTTGACGGTCTGCGGGCGATGTTTGAGGACAAGCGCAGCACTGCCGCCCGCATCCTGACTGTCGTGGCTCCTTCTGCGATGCTCACGGGTGCGCTGCGGCGGCCTATTATCTTGTATCGTCAGCATCACCCGAAGGTGAAACTCGTGCTGCTGGATCGTCCCTCCTACCTGGCCAGACAAGTGATTGAGCAGGATGCTGCGGATCTCGCCATCATGGGCATGGCTGCAGGCGATGAAATGATGCCGCAGTTTCAATGTCAGCCCCTGGCGCGCTATGCGTTTCATCTCATGTGCCCGGCGGATCATGCGCTGGCGAGTGCGCGGCAGATGACGCTCGCCAGCATCGTCAGCCAACCGTTGGTGCTGGCACCGGAGGAAAGCAGCTCCCACCGGCAGATTCGCCAGGTGTTTGTCCAGGCCGGTCTGGCAGACCGTATGAATGTGACGATGACCGCCACGAATCGCGCCTTGCTGCTTAACTATGTCGCCATTGGGTTTGGCATCGCCATTGGCACCAGTGCGGCGAGCGTAAAACCGCCGAAGCGCGCGGCAGGAGAGGCGGAGGTTGTCGTGCGCGACGTCGCCCCATTGTTCGGCCATGAAGAAGTCTTTCTGGTGCAGCGTAAGGGGCGTTTCGAGCCTGCGCATGTGCGCGCCTTTCGCGAACTGGTGCTGAAGGCTTTTATATGACAAACACACCGCAATTAGTCAGAGACGAATGGATTGCCGTAGAGTTCAGCATTTTCCGGCTCTTTGCCAAAGCCAACGCTCTGATCGGGCGTTGATGCAGGTGCATTCAGCCCAACCTCATCCATTCATGAACCGACGCTCCTTCTTCCACGCCACCGGCCTTGCCACTTTTGCCAGCAAGCTTGCTGCGCAGACGCCCGCCGCGCCACCGACACCTGCCTACACTGGGCCTGTCTTTAAAATCGGCAACATTGGCTGCGGTGGTCGCGGCACGTTTGTTTCGGGTATTCTAGCAGAGAACCCCGGCTTCAAGATCACCGCTGCCTGCGATTACTTTGAAGATCGCGTGAAGAGCTTCGGAGAGAAATTCAGCATCGCTGCGGATCAGCAGTTCACGGGTCTCGATGGCTATAAGAAGATGCTGGAGCACGTCGATGCCATCGCGATTCACAGTCCGCCGTTTTTCCATGTGCAGCAGGCCATCGACGCCGTGGCAGCGGGCAAGCATGTGCTCATCGCGAAGCCGGTCGCGATTGATGTGGCAGGATGCGAGACGATCCGCCAGTTGGCCAAGGATGCTGCGGCCAAGGGAATCGTCGTGCTCGCAGACGTTCAGTGCCGTGGCGATGAGTTTTTACAAGAAGGCATGAAGCGCATTCACAACGGAGGAATCGGTGATCTCATGTTCGGTGAATGTCATTATGAGGCGGATTTGATCCCGCTGCAGAGCGATGCTGACGACACTGCCGAAGGGCGACTGAAGAACTGGATTCGTCATCGCGATCTGGCTGGCGACATCATCACCGAGCAGAACATCCACGCACTGGACATCGTGAGTTGGGCCTTTGGTCGGCCAACGCGCATCAGCGGCATCTGCGGACGCGGTGGGCGTCCCGACAATGTAGGGGATGTTTCTGATCACTACGCCATCTTGTTTGAATTTGCGAAAGGTGCGGTCACCTTCTCCTCTCGTCAGTACACCGCTTGGGGTTCGCCGTTCCTTTGCGACAATCGTTTCGTCGGCACCAAAGGAGCGTTCACCAGCAAGTTCGGTGGTCGCGTGATGATTCGCGGCGGCAAAGAAAACTTCTGGGGCGGCGGAGAAACCAAGAACCTCTACCGCGCCGGTTCGGTAAACAACGTCGAGTCCTTTCGCGCGGACATCGCAGCCAAAGACCCGCAGGGCAATCCGACCATCGAGGGAGCGGTAGAGACGACGCTGCTCACGCTCTTTGGTGAGCACGCTGCCAAGGCAGGGCATCCCGTGTCCTGGGATGATTTCGTCCGCGACTCGAAAGCAGTGAAGCCAGATTTGAACGGATTAAAATCATGAAGACCCCACCACTAACTCCTATTGCAACTCTCACGGCGGTTTTCGGCCTCCTGGCTGTCGCACATGCTGAATTAAACATTCCAGCCTCCACCGCTTACGTGGAGCCAGATTTTAACGGTGTCACGATTTCAAAAGAGAAGGGTATCACCCATTGGACAGACAAAAAGCAGCGGGTGCTTTGGTTCGGGGAAATCAAATCGTCTGGCAAACTCACCGCAGTCGTCAAGGCGAAAGGCGATGAGGGCCACAATCTGCGGCTCACTGTCGGAACACAAAGCAGGGAAGCCAAAATCAAGCAAGGTGAGGCGGCTTTTGGTGAGTTTGAAATCGCCAAACCGGGTTATGTCCGTTTCGAACTGAGCTCTCGCAGTGGTGCTGATGGTGAAGGAACCCTTGAAGCTCTGGTGCTCGACGGGCCTGCAAGCAAGGACGTACACTTCAATCTGGATCCGCGTCGCAACGCAGCCTCGGTACACCTTGCTTTTCCGACCCCCAAAGACGCCCCAATTGCGATGTTTTACAACGAGGTCACTGCGGTCGAAGATCCTGTCGCAACCTATTACATGGCCTGTGGTTTTAAACGCGGCTACTTCGGCATGCAGGTGAACTCGCTCAAGGAAAGGCGCATCATCTTCTCCATCTGGGACGCGGGTAGCGGCCAGAGCGCGCAAGATCGCAGCAGTGTCTCGGCTGACAATCAGACCCAGTTGCTCGCGAAAGGTCCCGGTGTGGAAGCTAGTGTTTTCGGCAACGAAGGCACCGGCGGTCATTCGCATTTCGTCTATCCTTGGAAAACCGGAGAAGCACAGAAATTCGTTGTCACTGCAAAGCCTGAAGGCGATCACACGACCTACAGCGGCTTTTGGTTTCATCCTGAGAAACAGGAGTGGATGCTCATCGCGAGCTTCCGTGCACCGAAGGACGGCCAATACCTGCGCGGACTTTATTCGTTCAGCGAGAACTTCGGCGGCCAAAACGGACACTTGCTGCGCAAGGCGCTCTACGGGCCGCAGTGGATCGCCACCGCAGATGGCAAATGGACCGAACTTACCCAGGCCACCTTCAGCCATGATGCCACCGGCAAGGCAAACCGGCTTGATCGCTTCATGGGGGTGGAAAACGGCAAATTCTTCCTTTCACAGGGCGGCTTTGTGGAAGGCTTCACCGAATTTGGCAAACCTTTTGACCGCCCGGCCACTGGCATTCCGCCAAAGCTCACGCTGCCCAGGTAAAAAGCGTTGCACTGCTGAGTTCGATAAATTCCTTGTTGCCAAGATACAGGACGTGCGTCCAGTATATCGACACAAATGAATCCGACCTTTTCGACTCGCCTCGTTGCGCAGATCGAGGCCATCCGCAATGCGGGCACCTACAAACGCGAGCGCGTGCTCTCCACTCCGCAGGGCACGCTGGTGCGTGCGAATGGCGGCAAGGCGGTGCTCAACATGTGCGCCAACAACTACCTCGGGCTCGCCCAGCATCCGAAGGTGCGGCAGGCGGCGCATGAGGCGCTGGAGCACTGGGGCTACGGACTGGCCAGCGTGCGCTTCATCTGCGGCACGCAGGGAGTTCACAAAGAGCTGGAATCCTCCTTGTCGGACTTCCTCGGCACAGAGGACACGATTCTCTACGGCTCGTGCTTCGATGCCAATGGCGGCCTGTTTGAGACCATCCTCGGTCCGGAAGATGCGATCATCAGCGACGAACTCAACCACGCCTCCATCATCGACGGAGTGCGTTTGTGCAAAGCGCAGCGCTATCGCTACAAAAACTGCGACATGGCCGACTTGGAAGCCCAGTTGATCGCGGCAGATGAGAAAGGCGCACGTTTTAAACTGATCGCTACGGACGGTGTGTTCTCGATGGACGGCTTTATCGCCCCGTTGAAAGACATCTGTGATCTGGCGGACAAATACCACGCGCTGGTGATGGTGGACGACTCGCACGCCGTCGGCTTCATGGGCAAAACAGGCCGGGGTACTCACGAGCATTGCGATGTCATGGGCCGTATCGACATTCTCACCGGCACGCTGGGCAAAGCCCTCGGTGGTGCGAGCGGCGGCTACACCAGCGGAAGAAAGGAAATTATCGAACTGCTGCGGCAACGTTCGCGGCCTTATCTGTTTTCGAATACGCTTTGTCCGAGCATCGCGGGTGCTTCCATTGCAGCACTTAACTTGCTGAAACAGTCCACCAGCCTGCGTGATCAGCTTGAATCCAACACCCGCTTCTTCCGGGAGCAGATGACCGCTGCAGGATTTCACATTGTGCTAGGCGAGCACCCCATCGTTCCCGTGATTCTTGGCGATGCGGCGCTGGCCACGAAATTCGCAGACGCGATGTTGGAGCACGGTGTTTATGTCATTGGCTTCAGCTTTCCCGTTGTCCCCCAGGGCAAGGCACGCATCCGCACGCAGATCAGCGCGGCTCATACGCGGGACGACCTCGAAAATGCGGTAAAGGCATTTGTCGCGGTCAAACAACAGTTGGGTGTTTAACTGGAGTGAGCCATGAATGCAGAACTCATCGATCGTGCGGTAGAGCTGGCCCGCAGGCTGCAACTGCGTGCCACGGAGTTGCAAACGCCTGCGGAAAAGCGCCAGCAGGCGGAGCTGGACCGTATGCTACAGACTCCTTCGGACAAAGCGACGCTGGTACAGCTCACCGATCAGGCGTTTCGGCCTAAATCCGCCGCGCGCGTGGCAGACCAGTTCACGCACATTCTGGATGTGCAGGGCGTCCCGCGCTTCTTCAGTCCTTTGGACCGTGCGATGCTGCGCGGGTTTCAAACCTTTGGCGGCTGGCTGCCGGGTGTCTCGGTGCCGATGGTGAAGGAGCACATGCAGCATGAGACGGCCAATGTCATCCTGCCTGCTGAGCCGGAGGTGCTGGCGGAGCATTTGCGCCAGCGCACCGCTCAGGGCGTGCGCATGAACGTGAATTTTCTGGGTGAGGCGATCCTCAGCGAGGCAGAGGCGGATCGCAGGCTCACACTGTATCTCGAAGCGTTGCAACATCCGGAAACGGAAGTGTTCTCGGTGAAGATCTCCACGCTCTATTCGCAGATGTCGCCGCTCGCACGAGAGCACACGATTGCGATCTTGAGCGACCGGCTTGAACGCCTCTATCGCAGTGCCGCACGCGCCATTTTCACAAGTCGCGAGGGTGTCCAGGTGCCCAAGTTCATCTATCTCGACATGGAGGAGTACCGCGACCTCAGCCTTACCTGTGAAGTTTTCATGCGCACACTTGAGCGACGCGGGCTTGAGAAGGTGAGTGCGGGCATCGTGCTGCAGGCTTATATTCCCGATTCCTACCTCTGGCAGCAGCGGCTTCTCACCTGGGCACGTGAGCGTGTTGCCCAAGGTGGTGGAGGCATCACGATGCGCATTGTGAAGGGGGCCAACATGGAGATGGAGCGTTTCGAAGCGGCCGTCAAAGGCTGGCCGCAGGCACCTTTCGAAACGAAGACCGACACGGACGCGAACTTCAAGCGCATGCTGCATGAAGGCTTTCGCGCTGAAAACTTGGCCGCAGTGAAACTGGGCATCGCCTCGCATAACTTGTTTGATGTCGCCTACGCTCTCACGCTCGCGCTGGAGGGCAACGCGATGGAGCGGGTGCAGTTCGAAATGCTTGAAGGCATGGCCAATCATCAGCGGCGTGCGCTGTTCGAGGCAGCACCCCACCTGCTTCTTTACGCACCCGTATGCCACAAGGAGCACTTCCTCAGTGCCATCGGTTATCTCATTCGCCGGCTCGATGAAAACACCGGTCCGGAGAACTTTCTGCGACACACCTTCAGGCTGCTTCCCGGCAGCGAGCAATGGCGGCAGTTGGAGAAGGGTTTCCGCGCTGCGTTCGCGCGCCTCGAAACACTGAGTGCTGCACCGCGCCGCACTCAGGATCGGCGCGACTTGCGGCAGGCTGCCCGCCGACCGCATACTACGGGGGGTGGCTTCATCAACGAACCCGACACCGACTGGTCACTGCCGCATCATGCGGAGTGGGCTCAGGGGATTGTGACTGCGTGGAAGCAGCGCTGTATCGATGTGCCGCTCGTGATTGAGGGCATGGAAATCACCACTGGGCGCAGCACTCGTGAATGCCTGGATCCATCGCGTCCCGGAGTGGTTGTCGGGCATTATTTGCAAGCGAGTCGTCAGGACATTGTGCAGGCAGTCGAATGTGCGGCGCGGGATGATGATGGCTGGCGCTCATTATCAGCACAACGGCGGCAGACTGTTTTGCAGCAGGTCGCCAAAGAATGTCGTCTGGCACGTGCTGATCTGATGGGAGCGGCGTTGGCAAATACCGGCAAGACTCTGGCAGAGTCCGATCCTGAAGTGAGTGAGGCGGTCGATTTCATCGAGTTCTACGCAGATGCCGCACGTACCTTCTTCGAACTGCCAAACGTTAATGTGTCTGGCAAAGGTGTGGTGGTCGTCGTGTCGCCGTGGAATTTTCCCATCGCCATCCCGTGCGGCGGTATTGCCGCAGCGCTGGCAGCGGGAAACACGGTGATCTTGAAGCCTGCATCCGATGCCGTGCTGCCGGCATGGGAGCTGTGCCAGTGCTTCTGGCGCGGTGGCGTTTCGAAGAAGTCGCTGCAGTTTGTGCCTTGCTCCGGTGGCACAGAGGGGGCGCAGCTGGTGCAGCATCCTCAGGTGAGTGCAGTTATCCTGACGGGCGGAACTGAAACCGCGCTGTCCATGCTGAGGGCCAAGCCTGCTCTGCCATTGAGTGCCGAAACGGGCGGCAAGAACGCCACTATCGTCACAGCCATGGCGGATCGTGACCTAGCCATAAAAAATGTACTACACTCCGCCTTCAGTCACGCGGGTCAGAAATGCTCCGCCACATCCCTCCTTCTGCTGGAGGCCGAGGTCTATGATGATGTCGAATTCAAACGCACGCTGGTCGAGGCGGCGCAGAGCCTCACCGTGGGTTCTGCCTGGGATCTCCCGACGAAGATGGGGCCGCTGATCAGGCCGCCGTCTGGGGATCTGGAGAACGCACTGCTCACGCTCGAGGTTGGTGAATCTTGGGCGCTGATGCCGTGCAAACTCAAAGGCAATGACTGCCTCTGGTCTCCGGGCATCAAATGGGGCGTGCAGCCGGGCAGCTACACCCACATGACCGAATTTTTCGGCCCCGTGCTCGGTGTGATGCGCTTCGAGAAACTGCACGAAGCCATCGCTCTGGTGAATCAAACAGGGTTTGGCCTGACCAGCGGTCTGGAGAGTCTCGATGATCGCGAGCAGGCTGAATGGAAGACCGGCATTCGCGCTGGCAATCTCTACATCAACCGCAGCACTACCGGTGCCATCGTTCTGAGACAACCTTTCGGCGGCATGGGCAAAAGCGCCTTTGGGCCCGGCCTCAAAGCCGGCGGGCCGAACTACGTGGCGCAGTTCATGAACTTCGTGGAAACTGCGTCTGCTGCTGATCCTCCCATGGGGCAGGAGTCCAGCCAAAGGCTGGCTCATGCGACCCTGAGATACGAGCAGGCGTGGAAGGCAGAATTCGCGGTTGAGCATGATCATTTCAGGCTGCTTGGGCAGGACAATCACCGCCGTTATCTGCCACTGCGGGACATTCGTATCCGGGTGGCTGCGGAGGATTCTTCGTTCGATGTTCTGGCACGCATCGCTGCTGCTCACATGGCCGGATGTCGCATTACGGTGAGCTGTGCACCTGGGCTTGACTACCAGTCATTTGAACGCGCGTGCGAGGTGTCTCATGGATGGGCCGGTTCGGTGGAGTTCATGGAAGAATCGGATGAGCAACTGGCGCAGGCAATCACAAGGCGGCAGTGCGACCGGGTGCGTTACGCTGCTGCAGAACGTGTGCCCGAACTCGTCCGCCGTGCTGCAGCCGAGGCATGCGTGTTTATCGCCGACGCGCCGGTCCTGGCCGAAGGCCGGGTGGAACTGCTGTGGTATGCGCAGGAACAGAGTGTAAGCTTTGATTATCATCGCTACGGGAACCTGGGAACGCGCACGCGTGAAGATCGCGCACCGCTGGTTGAGCCGAAAGGAAACACGAACTGAATGTCACCGAGTGACAAAGCCGTTAACATGAACACCATGACATCGCACATCCACAATCCCTTGCTGCCGCTCTTGCGCGGCAGTCTCCTCATGTTCGTGGCGCTAGTTTCAGGCCTGCATGCGGAGCCTCGCACCGTGGTCAAGATCGGCACAAAAGACGCCACTGCTTTGGTGGATACGAACGACGCACCCGATTTAAAAGAGTGGGGAAACAAGGCCGGCACGCTGTGTGTGAAGTGGTTTCCAAAAATCGCGGCCTTGCTGCCGAGCGATGGTTTCACCGCTCCGAAGGAAGTTGCGATTTACTTTGATCCAAAAATGAAAGGCGTCGCACATGCTCTCGGCGGGAAGATCACGATCTCTGCTGCCTTTGTGAGCGCATCCCAATGACTTTGGCATGGTCGTGCATGAGCTGACGCATGTCGCGCAGTCCTATCCGCCTGGCGGTCCGGGCTGGCTGGTCGAAGGCATCGCGGACTACATTCGCATCGTCCATTTTGAGCCGCAGGCACCGCGGCCGAAACTTGATCCGGCCAAAGGGAGCTACAAAGACGCCTACAAGACCACGGCGATGTTTCTGGAGTGGATCGAACAGCATCACACCGCAGGCGTGGTGGTGAAAATGAACGCCGCACTTCGAGCAGGAACGTATAAAGATGAACTATGGAGCAGCTTCACCGGCAAGACGGTGGATGAGCTTTGGGCTCTGTTTATGAAATCGCTGCAGCCTTGATGCTGACCATGGACACGCTTTCCGCCACGCTGCTGCTGATCACGATCATGGACCCTCTGGGGAATGTGGCCACGTTTGTGTCCGGCCTGCGCCCGGTGCCGCCGGAGCGGCGCTTGCGGGTGATCGCGCGCGAACTCGTCATCGCGCTGGTGATTCTGGTCGTGTTTCTCTTTCTCGGGCCATGGCTGCTCAGCCTGCTGCATTTGAAGCAGGAGGCCTTGTTCATCAGCGGCGGGATTGTCCTCTTTTTGATCGCGTTGAAGATGATCTTTCCACCGTCGCGCCGTGATACTGAGGAACCGGTGCTGGAGCCGTTCATCGTGCCGCTGGCCACGCCAATGATCGCTGGGCCGTCCGTGCTTGCCACGCTGCTGGTCCTCGTCAGTGCGCACCCTGAGCAGATGTGGAAATGGTTTGCCGCGCTGCTCCTTGCCTGGGGCGTCACGGCTGCCGTTCTGCTTTGTGCACCGGCGATCGCCCGCGTGCTTAAAGAAAAAGGCTCCATGGCGGTCGAGCGCCTGATGGGAATGTTGCTCGTCATGGTGGCTGTGCAGATGCTGCTCAACGGCATTGAACAATACGTGAAGCACTGAACTATGCCATCCATCATGAAGCCTGCTGCTGCCCTCCTTTTGTTTTGTCTGGGCTCCCCCTGTACGCTCTCCGCGCATGGGCCAGGGAAGGACAGTGATTTTGCCGGCAAACGGGTGCTGTTTATCGGCGTTGACGGTTGCCGGGCGGATGCGCTGTCAGCGGCTATGGAACGTGGTCTTGCACCGCAGTTGAAGATGCTGTGCGAAAGCGAACACGGGCTGTTCACTCGAAAATTTTATGCGGGTGGCGAACTCAATACGCCCACCCACCAGCCCACCGTCAGCGGGCCAGGCTGGAGCAGCCTGCTCACCGGCGTGTGGATGGACCGGCATGGCGTGAAGAACAACCGCTTCATCGGCGGTCGATTTCAAAGCTATTCGCATTTCATGAGGCACATCAAAGAGGTGCAGCCACAGGCCTTTTGTGCGTCGTTTGCCGACTGGCCACCGATCCATGACTTCATTGCGGATGGTTCACGTATCAAGGAAGCAGAGTTTCTGGATGTGAAGTTCACAGGTGCGCCAGATGCCAAACATCACTTCGCGGACAATCCCGAAAAAGATATCGAAGTGCGTGAGGGAGCGCTCAAAACACTGCGAGAAAGCAACCCCGATGTCATGTTTGTCTACTTTGGTCAGGTGGATGAGTATGGGCATGGAGAGGTGGATTCGCGTGCCAATTTTTCACCCGACAGCACGCTGTACTTGAATGCCATTAGCCATGTGGATTCCCACATCGGTGAACTTATACGTGCGGTGCGTGCGCGGCCGAAATTCACCGACGAGAACTGGCTCGTGCTCATCACCACGGATCACGGCGGCCGCGGCAACAGCCATGGCGGCGACAGCGACGAGGAGCGCAAGATCTGGCTGGCCGCGCATGGTGCCAGCCTGCCGAGAGAGAAACTGCTGAACGAGGAGACGCCCCAAACCGCGCTCGTGCCGCTGATCTACCGGCATCTGGGCATCCAGCCAAAGCCTGAATGGAACCCTGCACCACCTCCGGCAGAGAATCTCGAACAACCAGCCAAGTGATGCCGCCCTGGATCGAATATTTCGCAGTCGCTGTGTGCGCCGTTTCAGGTGTGCTGGCGGCTGAGGGGAAGAGAATGGATCTGTTTGGCGTCATGGTTCTGGCGCTGGTGACAGCGGTGGGTGGTGGCACCATCCGTGATTTGTGCCTCGGTGCGCAGCCTGTGTTTTGGATCAAACAACCGCTGCATGTCTGGACAGCTCTGGTAGCGGCGGTGGTCACTTTTGTTTTCGTGCGGTTCACGCATATGCCGAGCAAGATGCTCGCCATCGCGGACGCGTTTGGTCTGGCGTTGTTTGGCATCGCTGGTACGGAAAAGGCGCTGGCCTTCGGCACGCCCGGCATCGTTGCGATACTGTTGGGCATTGTCACCGGCGTGGCAGGTGGCATTCTGCGTGATGTGCTGCGCGGCGAGTTGCCGCTCGTTTTTCAACCCGATGGGAATCTGTATGCCACGGCCGTTTTTGCCGGTGCGCTGGTGTTTGTGCTGATGCGGCTGTGGTTCCCAGCCTCGGAAAATGATCGCTATATTGGCATGGCGGTCATTCTGGTGCTGCGCCTTGCCGCGATGCGCTGGAAGCTGCGGTTGCCAACGTTTTGGACTCGAACTCAGGATTCTGGATAGGTAGGGCGCCGGTGAGGTGTTTCAGGAGGTATGAACCGCCGCCATTTCATCGCTACGACCACCGCCACGGCTCTTGCCGCCCCGTTTGTGCGGGCGCAGAGCAAGACCTCGCTCAACGGAACCATCATCGGGCATGGGGAGCACCGGTATCGGGTCGATCTTGAATGGTGCAAGGCAAAGCGGGAGGTGCACCCGGTCAATAACTGCCATGAGATGGTCATGGATGCGCAGAAGCGGCTGATCATGATCACCGACGAAGCGAAGAACAACGTCCTGATTTTCGACAAGGAAGGGAAGGTGCTCGATGCGTGGACGCTGAAGCTGCGCTCCGGCCACGGGCTGAGCCTGGATGTGCGTGATGGCAAAGAGCACCTGCTGCTGTGCGATCCGGGTGGTGGCCGCGTGGTGAAAACCACGCTCACGGGTGAGATCGTGCTGGAACTGCCGCATGCCAAGGACTGCGGCGCGTATGATGCTGTGACCAAGTATGCACCCACCGAGGCGGTGGCAGGCCCGAACGGCGACATCTATGTGGCGGACGGCTACGGCTCACAATTCATCCTGCAGTTTGATGCCGCAGGAAAATTCATCCGCAAGTTCGGCGGCAACAGTACCCAGGCAATGAACGCCGGCAAATTCATGCAGGCGCATGGGGTCACCATCGACTCACGCGGCCCCACACCGCTGGTGCTTTGCACGGAGCGCATCCGCAATGAGTTTCACTGGTACCAGCTTGACGGTACCTATTCGCATTCCGTTTATCTGCCCGGTGCCTTCATGAGCCGCCCGGTCATCGCGGGCGATCTCCTGCTCTCCGGCGTGTGCTTCGGCATGAAGCCCAACGATTACCGCATGTGGCGTGAGCGCGGTTTCATCATCATCCTCGACAAGAACAACCACGTTATTTCTGCCCCCGGCGGCCAGCAGCCCAAATATGAGGGTGATCAAGTCGGCCTCCTGCTGCAGGACCAGCCCGTCTTCCGCAATGTGCACGACGTTTGCGTCGATGACGCGGGCGACCTGTATGGCTGCCAGTGGAATGCGGATCAGGTGTATCCATACAAGCTGCACCGGGTGTGATAGAGCCACGTTGGCCGGGCGTAGTTGATGGCTTCAATGCAGCCACTTTTTCCAACCACCGCTTTCAATCGCCGCGAATGGCTGCGCGTCGGTGGCTTGGGCTGTTTGGGTCTGTCGCTACCATCCGTGCTGAATGCGCGCCCTCGCAGCAAGGACGCCTCTTTTGGTCGGGCGAAGAGCTGCATCATCCTCTTTCTCAGCGGCGGGCCACCTCAGCACGAGACATTTGATCCGAAGCCGGACGCACCGCTGGAGATTCGCGGTGATTTCAAATCAATCCCAACCTCAGTGCCGGGGATTCATTTCTCCGAGACGCTGCCGCGCACGGCGAAGCTGATGCAGCACCTCGCGGTGGTCCGCTCGATGACCACGGGTATCAACGCGCATTCGACCAGCGGCTGCTTCATGCTCACGGGCTATGCACCAGCGTCGAAAGCTGAGAGTGTGCCGCCGAGTGCGAATGACTGGCCGAGCATCGCGTCCGTTATCGGCGCGCTGAAACCGAGCGAGCGATCGCCGCTGGCGTCGGTCGTTTTGCCGGAACGTCTCGAAAACAACGGCAACGTCGTGTGGCCCGGCCAGAACGGCGGCTTCATGGGGGCGCCGTGGCATCCTCAGCTTATCAAGTGCAATCCCAGTGCCGAGCGTCTGCGCATCGAAGGCATGAGTTTGACTGAGGG
>TBL_comb48_EPIDRAFT_1000825_pt1 | contig 23922 bp, 22 predicted proteins | sample TroBogEpilimnion_37_FD_10681 | JGI IMG/M metagenome (IMG submission 10681) | reverse complement strand
CCACCAGCACCACCAGCACCACCAGCGCCAGCCCGGCCCAGCCGTAGTCCGCCAGCGTTTGCAAGTATTCGTTGTGGGCAAAGAGCGCATCTCCCGTCTGGGCCGAAGACTCTGGATCGCGATGTGTGATGCTGCCTTCGTAAAACATGCGTGATCCCACGCCGATCCAGGGTGAATCTGCATGCTGCGCCAGCGCGGCGCGCCAGATGTGCGCGCGCATGTCCTCGCCCAGCGGACTCTGCAACTGACGCGTGAGCATCGAATCTTCGTTCACTTTGTACAGCGCACCCCCCGCAGCACCGCCCACCAGCAGCAGGGCGATGACCACCCATTTGAACAGTGATCGCTTCGTACGCCACACGACCCACAGCGTCAGCAGCACAAATGCCCCTGCCCCAACGGCAATACCCAGCAGTGCCGCACGACTCATGCTCAGTATCACGCCCACAAGCATGCTGAGAATGCCAAAACCCAGCAGCAGCCGCGAGGCGATGTGAATGCGCGCAAACAGCATCACCCCCGCCGAGAGGAAGGCCGCGAAGGACAGAAACGCCGCGAGATGATTGGGATTGTTGAAGAAGCCGCCGATACGCCCAGGCGGGAAGGAACGCGAGAAGCCCGGCACCAGATGGAAATCCCAGCGCCCTTTGAAATTCAGCCAGCCTGCGGTCAGATTCCCCGCTACGAGCACCAGCAGCACGCACAGGATGCCCAGTCGCCATTTCGACTGGCTGACAGCCGTCACCGTCAGCAAATAGGCCACGAAACAGGCCAGCAAGACAGCCCCGTCCTCACGCGCATACACCTCCACCGGTGACGTCCAGGCCCGCCAGCCGATGTAAACCGCCAGCATCAGCATTGTCAGCAGGCACCAATCACTCGGCTGAAAACTCACGCGCAGCTTCCAGCGCAGGACGGCGACCGACCCTGCCAGCCCAAGCAGCAGACACCCAGGCCAGAAGAACAGCAGCCGTGTTTCCGTGCCGAGCAAACCGGTCACGAACAAGCCGAGGAGGAAGAGAATGAGAGCGAGTTTCTGCATGCCAAAAGACCGCCCAAAGACGGCACAAGCGGAAACTGAACACCGCTTATCCAATGTTGGACACTGAAAAAATGTCAGAGTTGTCTGACGATGGTCACAGCGGCAGCGGCTGGTCTTCGCCGATGACCTTCACTTCCATCTCTAGAGTCACGCCGCGTTCCTGCAAGGCTGACTCTTTGATCTGGGCCACGAGGTCGAGGACATCGCGGGCGGTGGCTCCGCCCTGGTTGACGATGAAGTTGGCGTGGACGTCGCTGACGATGGCTTTGCCGACGCTGCGGCCTTTGAGGGCGAGATCGTCGATGAGTTTGCCGGCACCGCAGAGTTCCGGGTTCTTGAAGGTGCAGCCGGCGCTGGCACCAACGGGCTGGGAAGTGCGGCGTTTCTGATGGGAGGCGGCGAGCTTGGAGTCGATCTCAGCCTGCGGGGCTGGGCTGCCCTTGAGCACGGCGGAAACGACGTAGCGCTCCTCAAATTCAGGCACGCTGCGGTAGTGGTGCGTGATCTCCGCCAGCGGCTTTTCTTGGATGCTGCCGTCCGTGTCGATGAAGCGCACGCTGACGATTTGGTCGAAGGTCTCGGAAACCATGGCTCCAGCGTTCATGCGGATGGCACCACCGAGATTTCCAGGGATGCCTTCCATCCATTCAAAACCGCCGATGCCGGCATTGCGGGCCGCACTGGCGATCTTTTTGAGCCGTGCGCCGGCTCCGGCGGTGATAAGATCGCCATTCACAGTCACGTTTTCGAAGTCGCCTTTGGTGTGAATGACCGCGCCGCGGATGCCGCCGTCTTTGACCAGCAGATTGGAGCCACGGCCGATGACGCGGATTGGGATGGATGCCGAGCGCAAGTAGCGCACGACCTCCGCGAAGGACGCTTCATTGCGGGGTTCGATCCAGTACTGCGCGGGTCCACCGATGAGCCAGGTCGTGTGGCGGTTCATGGGTTCATACAGCCGCGCCACGCCGCCGCTGTTGGCATCGAGGATGGCACAGAGTTTTTCGAGTACGGGCAGGTCGCGGGCGATGCAGCGGCCAACTTCATGCACGTTGCCTGCTCCGAGGGTGATGAGCAGATCGCCGGGACGAAGCGCATTGCCCACCTTGTCGCGTGCTATCGGCATCGTCGGTGTGCTGCCGGTCTTGGTGTGGTCGTTTTGCAGCTTCACCTCCTCAAGAATCGTCTCGCCGCTGACACCGGGGAGCGGCTTCTCACTCGCGGGATAAACATCGGTGACGAACAGTTCGTCCACATCACCAAAGCTGGCACCGAATTCCTTCTTCAAGAGTTGCGTGCGGCTGTAGCGATGCGGCTGGAAGAGGCAGACGATACGCTTCGCGTTCAAGCCCTTCGCAGTGGCCAGCGTGGCGGCGATTTCACTCGGATGGTGACCGTAGTCGTCCACGACCGTGAAGCGCTCGCCGCTATGACGGATTTCAAACCGGCGTTTTGCACCCCTGAACGTTCGCAGTGCATGCTGGATGGCCTCAAACGTGACGCCGCAGCGGGTGGCGAGGGCGATGGCGGCGAGCGCGTTGGAAACATTGTGCTTGCCTGGAATGCCGAGCGTGGCCGTGCCGAGAAGCTGGTCTTTTTGATACACCTCGAACTCAGAGTGATCCGGCTTCATCGAGAGGATGTTCGCCGAAAAATCGTGAGAGCGGCTCCAGCCGTAGCTCACGCCCTGTGGTCCGGCGCAGACTTCACTCGCCACAGGGTCTTCAGCGCAGTACACCCAATGGGTGCGCGTCTGGCTGAGCACCTGGCGAAACACCGCTTTGATGGCTTCGATGCCATCGTAGAAATCAAGATGCTCGGGTTCGATGTTCAGCACGATGGCGTGCTCCGGATGGAAGTTCACCAGCGTACCGTCGCTTTCATCCCCCTCGGCCACAAACAGCTCCCCTTCGGCATCCCAGTGAGCATTGGAGCCAAGAATCGGAATCTCCGCGCCGACGTAGTGGCTCGGCTTGAGGCCGCCCTGACGCAGCACATGTGCGGTGAGCGCAGAGGTGGTCGTTTTGCCATGCGTACCACAGACAACGACGCCTTTTTTATTCGCCATCACGGCGGCCAGCGCTTCCGCACGGCGGATGAGCGGGATGCCTTGCTTGTAGGCCGCTTCATAGGCCACGTTGCCCGGCTTGATCGCGCTAGAGTAGATGACCATGTCGCAGTCCTCGACCTCTTTATCCGTGTGGCCGTGGAAGAACTGTAATCCGAGCTTTTGCAGGCGCTCCGTCTCCAGGGTCGTCGCCTTGTCTGAACCACTCACTTTGTGCCCCAGACCCAGCAGCAGCAGCGCCAGCCCGCTCATTCCCGAACCGGCGACCCCGATAAGGTCGATGCGCATGGGGTGACGGCTTTCTTTGAGGAGGCTGAGGACGGCGTGGGTCATGATGGGCAGGAAAGCTAGGCCGTGATTTGCGTGCGGGCAAATACACACGCTCAAGAACCCGCTATTGCTCGAATTCTCCACTCCTCCTTCACACTCGCACCAGACTCTCGATCTCATTGGCACCAAAGGCATGGCCGCCAAGAGTCAGGCGAAGATGCTTGTTGGAGCCTCGCGACGGCTCATCGACCAACCGCAGCAACCCCTCGCGCTCGCGTGATTCACCGCGAAGCTGGACGCGTACTGTTTTTCCGAGCGGCACACCCCAGCGTTTTTCAAAGGATCGTCTTGCGGCTTCAGCCTCCTCCTTCCATCGGGCAAAACCGTCCGCGTCGGAGTGAACCGGCAGTTCAGCGCTGCGTCGGGCCTTTTCCACCGCCGCTTTCTCCTGGGACATAGCCGACTTCCAGGCCGAATAGCCGTCTGCCTCCGTGGCAGGTGCAGCTTGGAAAAGCTCCAACCCCGCAGTGACATCCGGCTGCGACGGCAGGCTTGCTCCTGGCACCACGGCACCCGCCACGGCCCACGGACGGGCTTTGATCAGTGGAAGTTGGGGGGCTTCGGCGTCAGTCATTAGGGGCAGGATACGGCTTTGGGTGATCATGGCGCAGTCTCCTCAAAATTGTCAAATTTGTGGGCAAGGAGAGATTCGCACTGACAAAGCCCCCCACATTTTCTCATCGCCCATAGCATATCTATCTGCTCTCATGGCGGCGGGATTGAAGCGCATTCCCAAGCATGAAACCAGACATTCAAATCATCCCCAATCTTTGGGCCACCATTCCAGAGGCCATTCGCAATCGGGTGGGCCGCGAAGCCGGACCGCAGCGTGCCATGTTCGAGGATGGGCATCTGCTGGTCATCCTGCATAAAATACCCGGCCCTGATGATGTCTCCCGACGGTCAGCGTTGTTTTGGCGACAGCCGGATGGAGCTTGGAAAGCCAGCGTGGAGAATGGCAGTGGTTTTGCCCTGCAAAATCATCTGACGGCCTATGCGGTGCGCCTGGATGAACTCGACAAAGCAGAACACGCGGCAAAAACCGCCGCCGAGTACCACCAGGTGCTCGAAGCCATTGCTCCCGTGCTGCGCAGTTCGCGCGGTCTGCATCGTGCTCTGCAGCAGGCGCGCGAGTTCGTCAAAACGGACCGCGATTTGATCGACCTCCGAGATCAGGCTGCGGGAATCGAGCGCACCGCCGAGCTGCTGCTGCAGGACGCGCAGTTCGGCCTGAACTTCACCGTGGCGAAACAAGCCGAGGCACAGGCGCAAAGCGCGCAGCGCATGGCGAACACCTCGCACCGCTTGAATGTGCTGGCCGCGCTGTTTCTGCCGCTCACGGCCCTTTCCGGCCTGTTCAGCATGTATGTGCGTGCCGATGTGGCCGATACGCCAACGAACTTCTGGTACATCACGACGGCAGGGGTCATCACCGGCCTGGTGATGTGTCTCTTTGCAGTGGCGAGGCGATAAGGTCGGGCAGCAGCCTGCGCTTTGGAGTCAGGCAAGCACCCATAAAAGAGCGTCTCGAAGGCCTCGCGGCAGCCCCGCCTGTTGATAATTAGCTTTGCTAAAATACCCAAATCGTGCAAATTTCCGTAATTGGCATATTTGCTATGCGTGGCAACCCACAATTGGCCTCACCTGCCTGCGTCCAGTGCGCGCCCCAATTCCATGGTTTTGCGTTGGTGCCTGAGAGATGGGCACCAGGGGCGGCAGCTTGCCGCAGGATTAGGTTTTCGCATCTTCGCTGAACTTTCGGTTTCCTCCTCCGCCAGATTCCTCCATTCTGCGCGCCCGCTTTTTGCCCCCATTTGCCGTGAGCCAAACCCATCCCACTGACGACCTTCGCGTCGCCGAAATCCTTCCTCTCATCCAGCCTGCTCTGCTCATGCATGAGTTCCGCCTAGGCGAGCAGGAGTCCGCCTTCATCGAAGACTCGCGCAAACGTGCCGAAGCCATCCTGACCTTGAAGGATGACCGCCTCTTGGTCGTCGTCGGCCCCTGCTCGATCCACGACACCAAGTCGGCGCTCGAGTATGCCCAGCACATCATTCAGGCACGCGCGAAATATGCAGCCGATCTTGAGATCGTGATGCGCGTCTATTTTGAAAAGCCACGCACCACCGTCGGCTGGAAGGGCTTCATCAATGATCCGCATCTCGACGGCACCTTCGACATCAATGGCGGTCTGCGTGGCGCACGCGATCTCCTCATCAAGCTCACCAAGCGTGGCGTTCCTGCCGGCACCGAGTTTCTCGATGTGATCACCCCGCAGTACATTGCTGATGTGGTCGCCTGGGGGGCCATCGGCGCACGCACCACGGAAAGCCAGGTACATCGCCAACTCGCCTCCGGTTTGTCCATGCCGGTGGGCTTCAAAAACGGCACTGACGGCGGCATTCAGGTCGCGCTTGATGCCATCGAGGCCGCCAAAGGCCAGCATTGCTTCCTCTCGGTGACGAAGGACGGCGTCGCCGCCATCGTGAACACCAAGGGCAACAACGCCTGCCACGTCATCCTGCGCGGTGGCAAAGGCGGTACGAACTTCGATGCCGCCGCCATCAAGACCGTCGCGGACCAGCTCGTCGCACGTGGCCTACCCGCCAGTGTCATGGTCGATTGCAGTCACGGCAACAGCCTCAAGGACTACCGCAAACAGCCCATCGCCTCCGCTTCTGTGGCCGAACAAATCGCCGCAGGCAGCACCGCCATCACTGGCGTGATGATTGAAAGCCATCTCGTCGAAGGCCGTCAGGACACCAAGCCCGGCCAGCCGCTCACCTATGGCCAGAGCATCACCGATGCCTGCGTCTCCTGGGAGACCACCGCAGCAATGCTCGACGAACTCGCCGCCGCCGTTCGCGCCCGCCGTAGCAAATGACCTTCACTCGCGATCATCTCCAGCGCCTCGCGCAGGGCCGCATCCTCGTGGTGGGAGATGTCATGCTCGATCATTTCATCTGGGGGCATGTCCGCCGCATTTCGCCCGAGGCACCGGTGCCCATCGTCGAAGTCACCCGTGAGGAGTTTTATCCCGGTGGCGCTGCCAACGTCGCACGCAACATCTCGCCCTTCTCGCCGCATACCCACCTTATGGGCCGTGTGGGCATCGACATGGCTGCCGACAAGCTCCGCGCCCTCTTGATCGAGGACAAGGTCGATCCCGCACCGCTGCTCGTTCACCCCACGCTGCCTACGATCTCGAAAGCACGAGTGTCCGCACGCCAGCAGCAGATCGTCCGCGTCGATCGCGAAAAACTGCTGCCGCTCACTGCTGCCGAACTCATCGAGGTGGAGCAGCGCCTGCGTGATCTGTCCCCCAACCTCGACGCCATCATCCTCGAAGACTACGGCAAAGGTTTCATGACCGAGCAGCTCATGCAACTGGTCGCGAAGATCGCTGCCGAGCACAAGCTCATCGTCACCGTCGATCCGTCTCCGCGCAATCCCCTGCCCTGGGCTGGCGTTTCGCTGGTTAAGCCGAACCGTCTCGAAGCCTTTGCCGCTGCCGGGCTCGAAGATCATCTGCTGCCCGAGGCTCCGCTCGAAAACCAAGAACTCCTCGAAGTGGGCCGTGTGTTGCTCGCCAAATGGAGCGTTGCAAGCATCCTCGTCACTCTTGGGGAGCAGGGTATGATGCTGTTTGAGCGCGGCCAGCCCCCGCACCACATCCCGACGCGCGCACGTGAAGTCTATGATGTCTCCGGCGCTGGCGACACCGCCATCGCCCTGCTCACACTGGCTCTCGCCAGTGGTCACAGCCTGCTCGAAGCTGCCGAAATCTCGAACCACGCCAGCGGCATCGTCGTTGGCAAGCTCGGCACCGCCACATTGACGCCAGACGAGTTGCTGGCAGCCTTCGCATCCAAATGAGCACCGATTTCGCCTCTCTTTTCAAAGCCCATCTCAGCGAGCATCAAGAAGCCATCGCCAAGTTGAACGCGATGAGTGAGCAGATCGCTCCACTGGCCGCTGCCTGGCTCACCGCTTTGAAAGACGGGAAAAAAATCATCTTCTTTGGCAACGGTGGCAGCGCTGCTGATGCCCAGCATCTCGCCGCCGAACTCGTCGTGCGTTATCGCATCAACCGCCCGGCTCTCGCCGGACTCGCCTTGACCACCGACACCTCGATCCTCACAGCGCACAGCAACGATTTCGGGTACGATACCGTCTTCTCGCGCCAGATCGAGGCGCTCGCCCAGCCGGGGGATGTCGTTCTCGGCATTTCCACTTCAGGTACGAGCAAAAACGTCCTTCTGGGTCTTCAAGCCGCCAATGCACGCGGCTGTGTCACCATCGCCTTCACCGGCGAAAAGGGTGCCGATTGTGCGGCTGAAGCCACTCTCAGCTTCAAAGCCCCCTCCGCGATCACCGCCCGCGTTCAGGAATGCCATCTCCTCATCGGGCATCTCCTGTGCGATGTGGCGGAACAAAGTTTCGCCGCGGCCTGATCCGCGGTCTTCATGAACGAAACATCCCAGCCTGCGCCTCACCCTCGCGCCGGCCTGCGCCGCATGGTGTCCGGCTTTTCGCAGTCTATCGTGCTGCGCATCCTCCGGCTTGGCATCAATGTGGTCATCACAGGCCTGCTCGCCCGTCACCTTGGCAGTGCGGGCTTTGGCGCTCTTGCGGCCAGTCTCGCCCTGGTGTCGCTGCTCTACGCACTGGCGGAGTTCGGCATGGGCCGCGTGCTCGTGCGCGAACTGCTGCGTAATGGGGCTGACAAAGCCGCCCTGATGGGTACCAGTTTTTACACACGGCTCACTGCTGGTGCCGCGCTCTTTGTCGCGCTCGCCGCGTACGCTTTGCTCTTTGAGCCTGCCCATGCCTCGCTTCTTCTCATCTATGGTTTCGCTCTGTTGACGCATGCGACCACGGATGTGCTCGCATGGTTTGAGGCGGAGCGCCGCATGCCCGCGGCCAACTGGTGCCAGTTTGGCGGCTTCATGCTGAGCGTCCTTGCCATCGTGGCAGGCATCATGTGGCATGCGCCCCTGTGGTTTTTTGCACTCACGTTCATCATCGAATGTCTCGTGGCGGCGGTCGCTCTGTTTGTCCGCTACCATCAGCTTGGCGGAGCCTGGAAGTCGTGGCGCTGGGAAAAGCCCCTCTCCTTCCGTCTGTTGCGCGAGTCATGGTATGAGATCGCCGCCCAGCTTACGTTGCTCATGCTCCTGCGTCTGGATGCCGTCATGGTTCAGGCCATGCGTGGCGAGACGGAGGCCGGCTACTACAGTGCTGCCGTGCGCATCTCCGAGGTGGGCTACTTCATCCCGATGATTCTCGCCGGTTTCATGCTCCCGCCTTTGATGCAGAGGAAGGAATCCGGCGCGCCAGATTACCGTGATCGGCTCGCCGACTATTTCGGCATCACTTTGGCTTGTACCCTGCCGATCGCGCTTGGCATCGTGGGCACCTCTGTATGGCTGGTGCGCTTGATGTTTGGCTCGGCCTATCTCCCTGCGGCCCCGATGCTCACCGTACACGCCTGGGCGCTCATTCCTTTTGCACTTGGAATTGCCAGGACGCAGTACCTCACCATCGAAGGCAGGCTCTGGGCCAACATCCCTGCCGTGGTCGCCGCCCTCTTCATCAACATTACATTGAACTGGCTGTGGATCCCCGCGCACGGCGGTCTCGGCGCAGCCTGGGCGACATTGATCGCTTACAGCGTCGCATGGGTGGTCAGCACGCCCTGCATGGCCGCCACACGTGGTCTCGCGGCTCTCATGCTGCTCGGCATCGTCCGTCTCCCACATCTTTGGCAGGACACCTGGACTCGCCTGCGGCAGACGCAGTCCTTGCGAACCCAGTCAAACCCATGAATCGTGGCAATCCATCCGCCTCCGCCATCATCGCCATGCTGATGCTCGGCGGCTTGTATGCTGTCGCTTCGGTGATGCTCACCGAAGGCAACACCATCGGTCAGATGTGTCAGTATCTTATGGTCGGCGGTTTCCTGCTGTCCTTGCTGGCGCCGCGCCTCGGCTTTTATATCTGGATCATTTTCTGCGGCTACAATGATCTTCTCAAACGCTTTCTCGTCGTTGGCGGGCGCATCACCCACGAGGATTTGAAATTTGTGCTTGGGATCACGCCGGCGATGTTTGCTGGCGTCGTGGTCGCGCTTGTCTTCAGCGGGCTCATGGGGTCTCGTCGCATTGCGGGGCGCGAATGGGTTCTTCTCCTTGTGGGGGTCTTTCTCATGCTCCTCGCCGCCGTGCTGGCGGCCACCAAGGACCATGCGGGATTTGACGGTGTCCTGCAGGGCATCGCTAACAACGGCCTCTACTCGCTCCTGCTCTTTGTCATTCCGCTGCTGCTGAAGGACAAGTCCAGTCTGGTCTCGCTCTGGAAGTGTCTTGTCCTCGCCTGGCTGCCTGTCTCCGCCTACGGCGTGTTTCAGCAGGTCAATGGCTTCGCCGACTTTGAGATCGAATACCTTCGCAGCGGCCTCAGCATCGAGATCAAGCAGCTTTATACCAACGAAGTCCGCGCCTTCTCCACGCTGAACTCTCCCACCTCCCTTTCGATCATCGCGGCGGTGCTCGCCGTTTCCAGTTTGTTGCTCGGATTCATGTATCGTGGTCAAAACGGGCGTCCGGTCATCGGTCGGGTCCTGGCCCTGTTCTGCTTCCTGACGCACACGGCGGGGATCATTGCCTCCACAGGGCGTTCCGCTCTGCTCATTTTGCCGACCGCCCTTGTTGGAACCTGGTGCTTCGCCTCGTATCGGCGGACACGGCTTTTCTACACCTTTGTTACTGTCTCTTTCGCTCTTCTCGTCGTGTCGTCTGGCTGGTTGATCAATCATCTCGAAGAACTCAGCGAATACACTCTTTCGCTCGGCGCTCCCGGCGCCTTCATCTCGCGCATGCTCGTGGTCGGCACCTACTGGGACCGCCTTTCAGGCTTTTCGAATGTACTCATGAATCCTCAGGCATGGTCCCTCTTTGGCTACGGCAGCGCTGAAGACGGCACCGGAATGTATTACTACCACGATCCCATCTCAGAAATCCTCATTCGCTACGGGGCTGTCGCTCTCTTCGTCGTCATGGGCACCCTCATCTTCATGCTGCGCTGGTTCCATCACCAGGCCTGGCGGCTTGAAACCCGGCCTGACCGCCAGTTCGCCTCCGCCATGATCGCCATGGCGTTTTCCATCCTGCTCGTTTCCGCTGTCAGCGGTTCGGTGATGACAGTTTTCCCGGTGAACGTTTTCTTCTGGCTCACCTGCTCCGCAGTTCTCGGTCTCGCCAGAAGCCCGGCACCGGAGGTGCAGCCTGCCACGCCGCAGGGGTTGCCGCCCACGCCACCGCCTCCATTCAATCGCCAGATCGCGTCATGACTTCCTACTACGAGACCTATTGGCAGAAGTCTGACGGCTGGACTCCTGATCAAGGGATCAATCATCCCGTTGAGCGCTCATTGTTTGACGGCTTGCTCAGACCGGGCATGCGCCTCATTGACTATGGCTGCGGCAATGGCGAGCGCTATGGCCGCGACATGCTTGCCCGGCAGATCGACTACCGTGGATTCGACATTTCTGAGACCGCGCTGGCCAATGCTTCCCGCCTTGGCCTCAACGTCGCCCGCATTGCCAGTGATGGCAGCTTGCCCGTTGAGGAAGCCAGCGCTGACTGCGCCATGTGCTTCGAAGTGCTGGAGCATCTCATGGAGCCGGACAACGCTCTCCGTGCCATCCTTCGCGCGCTCAAACCCGGGGCTCAGGCCGTCTTCAGTGTGCCTAATGCCGCGCACTACACGCAGCGTATCGAGTTCCTGCTCACTGGCTTCTGGAATCCTGGCGGCAGCCCGCTGACCGCCCGTGTCTCTCCCTGGCGGGATCCGCACATTCGTTTCTTCAATCCTTCCGTACTCCGCCGCATGCTCGAAGCTGGCGATTTTGAGGTCGAGAAGATCATTGGCGAACCCTTCACGTTTCAGGCTCTGCCCTGGTTCTACAAACAGGAAAGGCTTTTCCCGGTGTTGAACCTGCTCTCCCGGCCGTTCGCCTGGCTTGGCACGAAGTTTCCCGGCTTCTGGTCGGCGCGGCTTTTTGCCGTCGTACGCAAAACAAAGAATTGATATGCTCAGGCCCCTTCTGCGCCGTTTCTGCTACACGGCCAACACCATCCGCTATCGCGTTGAATGGCCGCGTTTGCACGAGGCTTTCGTCAAACTGCCCGTTGCTCACACCTTGTTTGATGGCGGAGCCGGTTCCGGCGAGTTCCTGCGCCGCGCGCTTGCCGCGGGTTTCGCAAAAAACGTCATCGCGCTCGAGTACGATCCGTTGAACTTCATGCGCCTGCAGGAAAATTTGGGCCATGATCCACGCGCACGGCTGATCCATGGATCGCTGCTCGAAATCCCCCTCGACGACGAGAGCGTGGACATGGTGATGAGCACCCAGGTCATCGAGCACATTCAGGACCACGAAAAAGCAGCCGCCGAGCTTTGTCGCATCCTCAAGCCCGGTGGTTACGCCCTCATCACTGTTCCGCACCCCCCCGAGCCGTTCCCAAATGACGATCATTGCCGTGAGGGTTACACGGCGGAGGATCTTACGGCTCTGTTCGCTCCGCGCGGATTCACAGCGCTGCACACCGATTATTTCCTCACGCGCGCCACTACTGACCGCATGCTTCGTGCCTGGAAGTTGCCGCTTCGGGGAGTCTTTCTCCCCGTCGCCAGTGTCGATGCAGAGACTCATCTCAGTGCCGAGGATCGTCGTGCTGGCACACCCTTCGGCATCCTCATGCTGTTCCAGAAGGCCGCCTGCGGATGAAGCTCCTCATCATCGATCCCAACATGACTCTCGCCAGCCCGTCCATGAAAGGCGTGGTACGCTCCCTGCCCGTGCTTCAGGCACGTGGCATTGAAACCGAGATCTGGTGCTGGACCTGCGATGAAAAACTGCCTGCCACGGTGCACAAACTGCCGCGCATCGGCAACGTTCGCATCCTCGGCGGTTTCATCTTTCCTTGGCTGGTTTTTTGGCGTGCCTGGTGGCTCTTCAAGGTGAAAAAGCAACCGAGACCGGATGTCATCTACAGCGTCGCTTGGTATCACAAGGCCTGCGATATCTGTCACGTTCATTTCTCGCAGTTTGACTGGCAGAAACGTCAGCGCCTTCTGGGCATTCACTCACTGCGCGATCTTTTCGAGCGAGTTCTCAACTGGCACTACCTCTGTCGTGCGCGCTCGTTCCTGCGTCAAACCACCGCCAAACAGCTCATCTGTGTCTCACAGTCCGTCGCCGAGGACATGCATGCTGAAAATTCGCGCATTCCCGTGCAAATCCTGCCGAACAGCTACGATCCACAGCGCTTTCATCCCGGTGTGCGCGATCTGTTTCGTGAGTCAACACGTGCGCAGTTAGGCTATGGCGGGGATCACCGCGTATTCATCTTTGTGAGTACCGGCCATTACCGCCGCAAAGGTTTTTTTCTCGCCGTTGAGGCCCTCCAGCGTCTCCGCATGGACCACCCCGAAGTTTGCTTGCTCGTTGTCGGCGGTCGTCCTGAGCGTCTCGCAGCTTTGCAGGCTGAGCTGGGCGCAAAACACGACTGGATCACCTTCACCGGCATGGTCCCCGATGTGGAACGCTACTTTGCCGCAGCAGACGCTTTTCTGTTTCCATCGTATTCCGAAGCCTTCGCCCTCGTGGAAGTGGAGGCCGCTGCCTGCGGCCTGCCTTTGTTCCTCACATCCCATCACGGTTCGGAAATGATCCTTGAGGATCAAATCAACGGACGTCTCCTTGAATTCGATGCCGCAAAAATCGCGAGTGTGCTTGCTGATTTCCTCGAAGGCCGCTGGAAGCCGCAAGGCCACTCCCTCAGGCAGGCGATCGACAGCGAAACCTATGCCGGACGTTTCGCCGACATTCTCACGCAGGCTGCCGCATGAAAAAGCCGCGTCCTGCGCTGCTCATCATCGGGCACACGTATTCCACCGCTTTCAACCGGCGTAAGCTCAACCCTCTCGCGGATGACTTCGACATTGCCTGCGTCACTTGGCCGCTGGAGGGCTCCATGCTCTTTGGACTGCCACTGGCCGACTTTGAGCAGGCGGATCATGAACCCCGTTATGAATTGCTGCGACTGCCGGTGCTGCCGCGGAGCCCAAGTGTCACACGCTATGTGCACCGGGGGCTTGGCAGGCTGCTGCGCAGACGGTCCTTCGACATCATTCTTGTGGACAGTGAACCTTGGAGTTTCATCCGTTGGCAGGTCTGCATGCTTGCAGGGCTCATTCAACCGCAGGCCTTGTTTGGCGAATTCACCTGGGAAAACATCGAGCGTCCCGGCCTCAAAGGAAAGGTTCTCTCGATGATCTACAGGCTCGCCACGCGCACTCATGACTTTTCCATTGCCGGTAATCAGGCCTGCCGTGCCATTCTGCTGCGGTATGGCGCAGATGCCGAAGCAAATCTTGTCGCCGCACAGCTCGGTGTGGAAAGTGCGGATTTTCGTCCGGCGGACAGCGGGGAGAAAACCAGGTTGCGCATTCAACTCGGCCTACCGACCGACAGCTTCCTCATCGGTTTCTGCGGGCGTTTTACTCCCTCCAAAGGCATTCGCGAGTTGTTGGCGGCGGTCTCCTCAGTGATCGATCTTTTTCCACAACGGAACGTTCATCTGACGCTGCTCGGTCATGGTGAGATGAATGCTGAACTGGCTGCGTTCGCTGCTGAGAACCCTTGGCTACACCTGCTCGCACCGCGCCCGCATCGTGAGGTCGCTTGCTTCATGCGCTGTCTTGATTTGTTTGTCCTGCCCAGCAAACCAGTGCGTTCCGGCCCGGGCTTGTGGGAGGAGCAGTTCGGACACGTGCTCATCGAGGCCATGGCGGCCCACGTGCCCACTCTGGGTTCATCTTCTGGAGCCATCCCGGAGGTCATCGCCATGCCGGAGGCCATATTCACTCACTCGGACTCATACGCGCTTGCGCAGATGCTGGAGCACTGGATGCGCGATGACAGCGCGCGTGACCGTCTCGCCGCCGCTCAATACCAGCGCACTCTGGAAAACTATACTCACGAGGCGCTCGCCCGGACCTGGAGCACTTTTTTGCTTCAGCGTTTGCAAAAGCATTATGCAGCAGGTTGAGCCATGTCCGCCCCGTCTCCGCTCGAATCCCTGCGCTGCCGTTTGCGCGATGCCCTGCCTCCTGCACTAGGCCTGTGCCTCACGCTGCGTGCGAATCCTCTTCTTGGGATCGCGTTTCGTCTGTGGCGCAGACGTTTTCATCTGGATGGCATGAGCTTCGAAGTGCCGCTGGAAGGAGAAGCCCCGAGCTCACTCGCCACATACTGGTTCAATGATTACGAAGCACCGGAACGCGAATTTTGTGCGCAGTTCATCCGGCCCGCAGATCGTGTGTGCGAGCTCGGCGGCTGTCTGGGCATTGTTTCGATGACCATCAACCGTCGTCTGGCGTCGCCGGAGCAGCACCTCGTCGTGGAGGCCAATCCTTTGCTCATCCCTTTCCTGGAAAAAAACCGTGAACTCAATCAGGGGCACTTCCGCGTATTACACGCCGCTGTCGGCGATGGCAGTCCTCTCGCCTTGGATGTGTCTCAGGGCGTGCTGAACGGCACTCGGGCGGCGGGTGGCGCACCGGCGCGGACAGAAATCGTTCCCGGTTGTACGGTGGACTCTCTCTTCGTCACCTACGGCTCCTTTGATGTGCTCGTCATGGATGTGGAAGGCGCGGAGCAGCAGGTGCTGCGCGGCGAGGCCTGGCGCTCGGTGCGCCTCATCATCGTGGAGTGGCATCCGACCCTCATCGGCCAGCAAGCGTTTGAGCAGGCGCAGGATGCCCTTTGCTCTGCCGGCTTTCGCTGCATTGTCTCCCGGCAGGGCAGTCCGCACATCGTTGAAGCATGGGAACAGTCCGCGCCATGAAATCACCCGCACCGGATGTTGCCTGGCTCCCCGCGTCTCCTTTGGAAGGCTGGGCCAGCATGGACCGCTACTGGCGTGAACTGGACAGCCTTTCGCATGCAACACAGCCCATGAACCTGCGGATCCAATGCGTGCTTCCCGGCCGCCCGCCACTGCGCTCCGCACCCGCATCTCGACTACGGCGCATGTTTGACAAATACCTGATCTACCCTGGTCGTGCGAGGTTTGCGCAGGCGCGGCTGTTTCATGTGCTCGATCACAGCTATGCGCATCTGCTGCCGTACTTGCCGCGTTCCTCACGTAAGATCGTCACCGTGTTTGATCTCGTGCCTCTCGAAGACCCTGGAATGATGAGCGGCGCACAAGTCGCTCGCTTCAGACGCACCGTGCAAAATTTGCATCTTGCCGATCACTTGATCTCTATTTCCGAAGAGACCCGGCGCAAGTTGGGCACCTATCTGAACATCCCGGCGGAGCGCATCACAGTCGCAGTGCCGGGCACCGACTTTGCCGAGTTTCAAAAAGCCGTTCCAGTGTCCAACCCGGTGTGGCAGAAGTTCGCCGATCTGCCAAAGGCCATTCTGTCGGTGGGCAGCGCCATTCCGCGCAAAAACCTGCGGTCTTTGCCGGCCATCTTTGCGCACCTGCGCTCACAGTTTGAGTTGGGGCAGTGCTGTTTTGTACGTGCTGGGGAAACACTGCCCGAAACACTCCGCCGCGAAATCATCGCCGTCACAGGTGAGAAGGGATTTGTCGAGCTAGGACCACTCTTTGGCGAAGATCTCATCGCGGCGTTTCAGTCGTCACGTGCGCTGATTTTTCCCTCCACGCTCGAAGGTCTCACCTTTGTCATCCCGGAGGCCATGGCCGCGGGCTGTCCCGTGGTGACCAACACCCTCACCGCGAACCCCGAGGCGGGCGGAGATGCCGCCCTCTACTATGCCGAAGGCGATTCTGCCGCCGCAGCGCAACAACTCCTTTCGCTGCTCGATAATGATGCCGAGCACGCACGGTGGCGGGCTTTGAGTATCGAACGCGTACGTGGGCTGACCTGGAAGCGTCATTTCGAAATCCTCATGGAAGTCTACCATCGCCAGCTGAGTCTTTCATGAACCGTCAGAGCACATCGTCCTGGCTCACAGCCGTCCTGCTTGTCCTCAGCCTGGTGCTGCTCGTGGCGGTGCAGCCGTATGCAGCGGGCTACGGCCACTTCCGGCGCACGATCTTTGCCGAGCTTCTCATGCGCTGGAAGGATCCCACATGGCAGCATGGGGCCTTGGTGCCGTTCATCACCGGCTTTCTGCTCTGGAGACGCCGCAACGAAATCGCGCAGCTCTCCGCAGGTTCCAGCCACTGGGGATTTCTGCTCATTGTCTTGGCCCTGCTGCTTTATGTCGTCGGCTTTCGGGCCAACAATTTTTACTGTGGGTACATGGCCATCATGCTTCTGCTCGCTGGCACATCGCTGTGGCTCGAGGGCGCACGTCGCAGCAGGGTGCGACTCTTTGCGTGGCTGATGCTGGGCTTCATGTGGCCGCTGCCCTTTCTGGAGGAGAGCATCGGGTATCAGATGCGCCTGCTGATGGTAAAGACTTCGGGCTTCGTCCTCAATGCCGTGGGTGTCGACGCACTCGTCACCGGCACCGCGCTGCAATCCATGCCAAACATCGAATTCGGACGCAAGGCGGGTGATCTCTTCAGCGTGGGCATCGCGGCCCCATGCTCTGGCATGCGCTCGCTGTTTGCGCTGCTTGTGGTCGGTGCGTTGTTCAGCTACTTCCGCCAGCGTGTCATGTGGCGCAGGCTCGCGCTGTTCAGCACGATCCTGCCCATCGCCATCGTGGCAAACATGGCGCGCATTCTGGTCTTGATCTTCTCGGCCATGATCTTGGGTCAGCATTGGGCCATTGGCGACGCGGAGAAAGAAGTGTCCGTTTTCCACGAATTCACCGGCGTCGTTGTCTTCCTCGTGGCCCTGCTGCTGCTGCAACTGGCCTCCTGGCTACTCAATCGCGTGTGCGGCGGCCTGGGTTTCAAACGCTCCCGCACAGTCTCACGTCAGGTGGTTGCTCCTGTTTCATGATTGCTCGTGCTTCCATTCTATTGCTTCTCTGTGGCGTCACAATGTTGCTTTGCCAGTTTTCGCCTGCAATGAAGGGGAGCGATGATGTGGGGGTGCTGGCCGAACTTCCCATGGTCGTAGGCGGGTTCGTCGGCGAGAGCGAACCACCGAGTGAAAAGGAAATCGCATTGCTCCCGAGCGACACGATCATCGTCAAACGAGCGTATCGCACGCCGGGTCGCTCCAATGAGAAACGCGATCTCGCCACCGCATCCCTCGTCATCGCAGGCAATGACAGCCGCAGCATCCATCGCCCCGAGGTCTGTCTCGATGGCCAGGGATGGACGGTCACCCATTCACGCGTGCGCGATGTCAAACTGCTGTCCGGCGAAATCTTGCAAGTGCGCGACCTCGCCATCGAGCGCGAAGTGCTGCTCGGTAACGGTGCCAAGCAACTGCTGCGCGCGCACTACGTTTACTGGTTTGTTGGGACGGATATCACGACCCCGAGCAATCTGGAGCGCCAACTCCTGAGCTTTCGCGACAACGTTTTGCGCAACATCAACCACCGTTGGGCCTACCCTTCCGTGATGGCTTGGGTCACAGAAGGATTGCCACCCGAAAAAACCGGACAGCGCATTCGCAGTGATGAAGAAACGATCACAATGCTGCTAGGCCTCGTAAGTAATTTGGCACCTAAGTTCCAAAAGAATCTCATGCCCCGCTCATGAAACAGACTCTCATTCATAACATTTGGAGTCTTGTTTTTAAAACCTTCCGTAAAAAGCGCTTCGATCAGTTTGTGGAACGCATTCAGCCGCAGCCACATGAGCGCATACTCGACATCGGCGGGTATCCGGCTACTTGGCAAGGGCATCAGCAGATCGCAGAGGAAATTTGCATCGTCAATTTACACGAAATCACCCCACCTGCAGATCAGGGATGTTTTCGTTTCCAGATCGCTGATGGCTGCTCCCTGCCGTTTGCAGATCATTCTTTTGACATCGTCTTTTCCAACAGCGTCATTGAGCATGTGGGAGATTTGGAACGTCAAAAAGCCTTCGCTCAAGAAGTGATCCGCACTGGCGGGCGTTTGTGGGTTCAGACCCCTGCGCAGGAGTTTTGGATCGAGCCGCATTTCATGACTCCCTTCATCCACTGGCTGCCAAAATCTTGGCAGCACCGCCTCACGCGCAACTTCAGCATCTGGGGCTGGCTCACCCGGCCTGATGCACAACAAGTCGCCGCATTTATCAATGACATCCGCCTCCTCACCCATGCGGAAATGGTGATGCTCTTTCCAGGCTGCGAGATTCTGCGTGAAAAAGTCTGCCTGGGCCTCTTCACCAAGAGTTACATCGCTGTGAAAACCACATGAAAGATCGTCTTCTCCATTATCTTCGTCCACTGCAACGCGTGGCGGTTGCCTACTCGGGCGGAGTGGACAGCACTCTCGTATTAAAGGCATCCTTGGATGCGCTCGGCACTGAGAACGTAATCGCTCTCCTCGCCGTTTCACCCAGCCTGCCGCAAAGCGAAAAGGATGAAGCCATCGCTCTAGCCAACCAACTTGGGGCGCGGCTTGAATTGCTACCCACCGCAGAAGTGGACGACCCGGCCTATCAAGCAAACGCCCCGAATCGCTGCTACTTCTGCAAAGACCACGTCTATCGTGCCCTGCGTCAGTTTGCCGAGCAGAATGGGATCTTGCATGTGCTGGATGGCATGAACGCCGAGGACACCCTGGATGTTCGGCCGGGGCGTGCTGCCGCTCGTGAATTGAAAATTCTCAGCCCGTTGCACGATCTCGGCTTCACCAAGCAAGACGTGCGGCACTTTGCCAAAGCCCTCGGTCTGCCGAACTGGGACAAGCCAGCCGCCGCCTGTCTCGCCTCCCGCGTGCCTTATGGCACTAGCGTGACGCCAAAACTGCTCTCACAAATCGAACGAGCTGAAGCCGCATTGTTTGATCTCGGCTTCCGTGAACTGCGCGTGCGCCATCACGGCGATGTGGCGCGCCTCGAAGTTCCTGAGGCAGACTTACTGCGCGCCTTGCAGCAGCGTGAATCCATCACCACCGCACTGCGTGCCACCGGATACACTTACATCACGCTGGATCTCGGCGGCCTGCGCTCCGGCAGCATGAACGAAGTGCTCAAAGCCCGCTCCGTATGAACGAATCGAAGCTTCGTGATCTACTCGATCAAGTCAGCGCAGGCAGGCTGCCGGCTGATCAAGCGCTCGAACGTCTGCGCACGTTGCCTTTTGCCGAGGTCGGCCAAGTGCTGGCAGACACGCATCGCATGATCCGCCAGGGTTTTCCTGAAGCCGTGTATGCCGCTGGCAAAACCCTCGCCCAAACCACCGACGCCCTCACCGCTCTCTTCGCTGCGCATGGTTGTGCGCTCGCCACACGCGTGAGTGCCGAAGTCGCCGTCTTGTTGCAACAGCGTTTTCCCACTGGCAGCTATGATGAGGTTTCGCGCTTGTATCGCATCGGGCAGATGAACGGTTCATTCCAATCCGCTCCCGTCGCGGTGGTGTGTGCTGGAACCTCTGATCTTCCAGTTGCCGAAGAAGCCGCTCAAACCCTTGAATTCGCTGGCGTGCGGGTGAACCGCATCACCGATGTCGGTGTGGCCGGCCTGCATCGCCTGCTGGCCCGCCTCGATGATTTGCGTGCGGCAAGCATCGTCATTGCCATCGCTGGCATGGAAGGCGCGCTGCCCAGTGTCCTCGGCGGGCTCGTTGCTACTCCTGTGATCGCGGTTCCGACTAGCGTTGGTTATGGCACCAATCTGCACGGTATCTCCGCCCTGCTCAGCATGCTCAATTCCTGCGCCAGCGGCCTCACCGTGGTGAACATCGACAACGGCTACGGCGCAGCAATGGCCGCATTGCGCGTACTGAACATGCAGCCGAAGGCTTGATCGAATCATGTCCCTCGAAGACACTCTCTATCCGCTGCTCAAACTCTATGAGGCGGCACCGCAGCCGCTAAAGTCGCTGGCGGGCCGTGCCTATCGGGCGATTCCGCCGTCCTTGCGCTATGGCCCGGCTTACACGCGTTTTCAAAACGAGGCGCGAGAGGTTGAGTCATGGGATACAGATAAAATCCAACACTATCAAATCGCCGCATTGCGCGATTCGTTGTTAGCTGCGGCGAAGTCTCCCTTTTATGCTGAACGCTTTGCCGCGAGTGGCATCAATCCAGCGAAGTTCGAGGCCTTGGAACAACTGGCGGACTATCCCCTTCTGACAAAGCAGGATTTACTTTTGCATCGCGAGCAGATGGTCAATCCAGAGTTCCACGCGGGGCAGCGGCTCTACATCACTACGGGCGGCTCAAGCGGCGTGCCGGTGGGCTTTTATCTGCACAAAGGCGTTAGCCGCCCCAAGGAGCACGCCTATCTGGAGGCGCAGTGGTCACGGCGAGGCTACCGCGTCGGTGATCGGGTGGCAGTCATTCGCGGTGGTGTCACCTCAAGTAAAGCCGACGGCGGCATCAGCTACTTCGATGCCACACGGAACTGGCTCATTCTCTCATCCTATCATCTCACACTGGAGCGCCTGCCCGAGTATGTGGCTGCGTTGAACCGCTTCCGCCCGCAGCACCTGCACGCATATCCAAGCGCCGCACTGATGCTGGCACGCGGACTGGAGCAGACCGGCCTGCAACTCGATTTTAAAGTGACCTCACTTCTCTGCGGATCCGAAAAACTCACCGCAGAATCTCAGCAATACCTGGAGCAGTTTTTTGGCACCAAGGTGTTTCACTGGTACGGCCACAGCGAGCGCGTGGTCCTCGCCGCCCAGGGTCGCACCTCCAATCATCTGCATTTCTGGCCCACCTACGGCTTCGTCGAATTCGGCGCGCCTGATGCGGAAGGAAACCGCGAGATCATTGGCACCTCGTTTCACAATCACGTCATGCCTCTGATCCGGTACCGCACGGGAGACTATGCGAAAGTCACGGATGGCGAGGTTTCAGAAATCGTTGGTCGCGATTACGAGTTTCTCGTCAGTGCTACCGGTCGCCGCATCTCTCTCACCGCAATCAACATGCACGACCGCATCTTCGACGGCTTGCTGGCCGTGCAGTTCTTTCAGGAACACGCAGGCGTGGTTGAATGCCGCTTTCAACCAGGTCCACAGTGGCAAAGCAGCCGGGGTGAAGCGATGCGCACAGCCTTATTGAAAAAACTCGGCGATGATTTCATGCTTACTATTCGTGCGGTGCCAGAAGTAGAGAAGACCAGCGCTGGCAAGCACAAGTGGCTGGTGGCGTAGCTGGCTACGAGCGCCAACAAAAGCACTACGGAGCGATCTTCTCCAGATGCACAAAATTCAGCCCGGCAGCATTCGTACCGATACCAACCCCAGCCCAAAGTGTGTCAGACACACGTTTCAGGCGGCAAACCCAGGGAGCTAGATCGGCCATATAAACCAAATCCCCATCTTTGTTGATCTCCCATTTGGTTACGCTCTTTCCTTTGCGTTGCGCATAATGATCTTTGCCTAATTCAACAGAATGATCCGGTTTACCTTTTTTTCTTCACTCTCTCCTCCTTGGTAGAATGTCCATGTGCCAGTCGTCAGCAGTTTTTCGAGCTCTCGCTTTGAGGCTTGTTCAACTTTTTTCGACGAATCAACGACGCTACTCCCAGTCGCAGTCGGCTCGGACAGTAATGCCAATTCTGCTTTGACCGCAAGAGCTGCTTCGAGCTTTCCCGACTTGGTGTATGTCTGCATCAGGCGTTCCAACTCACGTTTATAAGTCACTTTAATCGGGGTGAGCGCACGCTCCGAGGCCGTTGAGTGGGACGTCTTAAGCTTCTGCAACTCCTCTGTGTCATCGGCAGCTCGGATCGCTCCCCAAGGAATGATGGTGAAAACAACGAGAACAAATAAGCTGATGTGTGGTTTCATATAAGAGTGTACTGATATGCGCGTCGATGGAACGATGATCTCTTGGAGGTTTTACTTGGCTGCACCAAATACGGCAACACAATTTTCGATACCCTTTAGCCGATGAAACAACTCGCCCAATACCAAGACGGACGCCTGGAACTGCAGGACGTTCCGGCACCGGTGCCGCCACCGGGCGGCATCTTGGTGCAGACAACCTGTTCGGTGATCTCGCCAGGCACGGAGCGGATGAAGGTGGAGCAGGCACGGATGTCACTGCTGCAAAAAGCGAAAGCTCGACCAGATCAGGTCAAGAAAGTGATCGATACGGCGAAGACCCTGGGCTGGAAAGCCGCGCTGGAGAAGGTGCGCAACCGGCTCGAATCACCAACACCTTTAGGCTACTCGGCGGCGGGCGTGGTGGTGGCGGTCGATGAATTGAACTCCCGTTTCCACGTGGGTGATCGCGTGGCCTGTGGCGGTGCGGAATGTGCCTTTCATGCGGAGATGATCGCGGTGCCCGATCTACTGGCGGTCCCGATTCCCACAGGCGTGGAGGATTGGCAGGCCGCTTACACAACGCTGGCTTCGATCTCGATGGAGGCAGTGCGTCAAAGCGGAGCGCGGCTTGGCGAGCGTGTTCTTGTGATGGGGCAAGGTCTCGTGGGCCTGCTGGCGACGAGTTTGCTGAAGGCTTCCGGTGCACGGGTGATGGGCGTGGATTTTGTCGCTGATCGTTTGCAAACCTCCCGAGCAATGGGCGCGGAGCGTGTGGTGAATCCGTCGCAATCAAAACTCGAAGACGAAGTGCGCGCATGGACCGACGGCCACGGCGTAGATGCAGTGCTGCTTTGTGTCGGCGGCAAAGGCCGTGATGCAGCAGACACGGCGATCTCCTGCCTGCGTGATCGCGGCGTCATGGTGATCGTGGGCATCTACGATGCAGAGCTTTCGTGGAAGACCGCCTACATGAAGGACATTCTGGTGCGTTACTCGCGTAGCTACGGCCCAGGCCGTTACGATCCGCATTATGAGTGGGGTGGCCAGGATTACCCCATCGGCCATGTGCGCTGGACGGAGAACCGGAACTTTGAAGCCTGTCTGGAATTGATGCGCACCGGCCAGCTTGATCTAAAACCGCTGACGATGCGCACGGTGGATTTTGGAAATGTGCTGGATGTTTACGACAAGCTCGAAAGCGAACTGGGTGTGGTAATTGAATATGGAAGTTCCAGCTTCAGCCGATCTGATGACGAAAAGAGTGAATCGACTCCCGAGCTTCGCTTAACGACGAAACTACCGTCCAGCATTGGAACCCTTGACTTCATCGGCGCAGGGAATTTCGCGCGAACCATGCTGCTACCGCATGTGAAGGGCAAGATCACGCTCGGCACGATTGTGAATGCGACGGGTCTCTCTGCGCGCCATGTGAAGGAAAAGTTTGGCTTCATGCATGCCGAGACGGACGCTTTGAAGTTGCTGGGAAGTGAAACAGGCTGCCAGCCTGTGGACTCGGAACAGGCTGGCAGCCTGTCACACGCAGCGGCGGTTATGATCGGCACTCGACATCATCTGCATGCACCCTTGGTGCTGCAGG